>Ga0224497_10000122_pt1 | contig 63302 bp, 69 predicted proteins | sample SF_Jul11_sed_USG_4_FD_167970 | JGI IMG/M metagenome (GOLD analysis project Ga0224497, IMG submission 167970) | Sediment microbial communities from San Francisco Bay, California, United States - SF_Jul11_sed_USGS_13 | ecosystem: Environmental > Aquatic > Marine > Sediment | place: USA...
AATTCAAAGACAAAGATCCATCTGTCCTAATTGGACTCGGTGGTGGAAGTTCAATGGATGTAGTAAAATATGCTGCACCTGAGATGAAAAAAGAAAAAATCTTAATCCCAACAACCTTTGGAACTGGAGCTGAAATGACAACTTATTGTGTTCTAAAATTTGATGGAAAAAAGAAATTGTTACACGAAGATAGATTTTTAGCTGACATGGCTGTAGTCGATTCATATTTCATGGATGGCACTCCAGAGCAAGTCATCAAAAATTCTGTCTGTGATGCATGTGCTCAAGCTACTGAAGGCTATGACAGCAAACTCGGTAATGACTTGACTAGAACTCTATGTAAACAAGCATTTGAGATTCTCTATGATGCAATAATGAATGACAAACCAGAAAACTACCCATATGGCTCAATGTTATCTGGAATGGGATTTGGTAATTGCTCTACAACTCTTGGACATGCTTTGTCCTATGTGTTCTCAAATGAAGGCGTGCCTCATGGCTATTCCTTGTCATCTTGTACTACAGTTGCACACAAGCATAACAAGTCAATCTTTTATGATAGATTCAAAGAAGCTATGGAAAAACTTGGTTTTGACAAATTAGGACTCAAGACCGATGTTTCTGAAGCTGCAGATGTTGTAATGACTGATAAAGGACATTTGGATCCAAACCCTACACCAATATCCAAAGACGACGTCGTTAAATGTCTTGAAGACATCAAAGCAGGTAATTTGTAAAAAATTCAAAATTTTTTTTTACCTTTTTTCTATTTTCTTGAAAAACTGCGAAATTGGCAGCTTGATGAAACTTTTTATGCTAATACTCTGAGATAAAGGTACTTGGCTTCAAAGAAACTTAAATTTGGAATTCAAAACGGATTAAATGTAGCAAGAGCTGGTTATACTGAAGACCAAATTCTAACGGCTTGCATGCTTGCTGATAAAACTGGATATGATTCAATTTTCTATATGGATCATACCAATGTCCCACAATGGAAAAATGCTACTGTGTTAGATCCATGGGTTATGCTATCTGCAATAGCTGCTGTTACAAATAATGTTGAATTGGGAACTTGTGTTACTGACGCAATTAGAAGACATCCCTCTAATATCGCTCTAGCTGCAATTACTCTTGATAGAGTTTCAAAAGGTAGGGCAATACTTGGAATAGGTGCAGGTGAGGCTCAAAATCTAAAAGAATTTTGCATTCCATTTGAAAAACCAGTTTCAAAATGGGAAGAACAAATTGAAGTTATTCATAGGTTGTATGACTCTACTCCAGATAATACTGTTGATTATGCTGGAAAATATTATCAATTAGAAGGTGCATGTTTGCAAGCACCACCAATTAGAAAACCACGTCCTCCAACTTACATGGCATCAGGTGGTAAGAGAACATTAGAATTGACAGGAAAACTCGGTGATGGATGGTTACCAATCGGTTACACTCCTGAATTATTTGAGGATCATAGAATACAAATCGAAGGTGCGATGGATAAACATAACAGAACTCAGGAAGAAAAAGACAACTTCCAGATGGCTTTAGATATTGATGTGTACTTTTCTGAAGATGCAGAAGAGTCTTGGGCAAAAATGAAAGAGGCCGTGAAAGTTAGTTTGTTCAAACCAGAAGTTTTGAGAGTACATGGATTGAAAGAAATTGAAGGGTTTGATTTTGTAAAATACTTTACAGAATATTCAATGTCTGATCAAAGTTGGATTGTAAAAATGAGAGAAGCAGCTACAAAAATTCCAGACAAAGTAGCACGTTCATCTACGGCAGTTGGAACTCCAGAAGATATGATACCAACATTTGAGCGATTCATGGATGCTGGTGTTAACCACTTTGTAATCCGATTCTGGGGTAAGAACTACTTTGGTTCTATTGATAAATTCGCAAGCCATGTAATGCCTGCCCTTCGAGAAAAAGCCAAACAATAAGACGTTTTATCTAATAACACACAGAAAATCATTTACTTTACTTGTTTTAATGATGGATGACGAACTTCCTGAATCAATTAAAAAATGTCTTGATATTTTAGATGAAAATGTTGAAATCTTGGCAAATCTAGAATTTGATTTAGATGATGAACAAGAAGACGAATTGACCCCAAACATGGAACTTCATAATCTATATGATATGACTGAAGATGTTGCTGAATCTGCAAAACTCAATCGTGCTGAATTTAATTTTTTACGAAGACAGTCTGAAGATTCTTTATGATTTGTGAGGTCTTTTGTTTTTAGCTTTTGTAAACGCCTTTACTCTACGTTTATTTTTCTGTTTTTCCAATCTTTTCCGTGTACGCTCTGTAGCATTCGTTGAACCTTGAATAATTTTTGTTTTGCTTCCATCCCTTAACATAATCTCCTTCCCTTTGAATCTAAATTCTACATCCCTGCATTTGACATAGTATTTTTTGAGACAAAAAAATATTCTATTGTTTGTACCATGCATATCTTTGACTTCTTTTGATTTTTTTAATTCATTGAGAATATTTCGAAGTAAACCCTTATCAACATCTGTAATTCTATGTATTTCTCTAAACCAGATGAATTTTGACCCTGAACCCCATTCTTCTAAGAGTTTTAGCACTTTTTGAGTAGCAACTTCGTACTCCTCATTAATTTCAATCATCTACTTTTCTACCCTACTCCTAAATTTAGCAATTTATATTGATGAATAATTTAGATAAAAAAAATCAAGTTTTAGAATATTTTGTTTTTGCCTTTTGATATTTTTATACACATCTGTTTGTTTTAACAAAAAATTAACTATCCATAACTTCACATATTCTTTATGAATTAAATTAAAGACTTTTTTTTATATTACAAATTATTACAAAAAAATCTTAATGTGATTTTCGTAAAAGAAATGGTGATAATAAAGATCCGAGTTTTTTCTGATGCTCTTTTTTGAGATGCAAAAATCCTTTAATCGTTCCAATGCATTCTTTTGAATTACAAAAGCACTGAAATTCTTCATTCTTGACTGCTAAATCATATTCTGTGGTATTATAACAAAAGGTTATTTCTTCGCTTTGTTTTATGTCGTGAATTGCAATAGCTCCCATTTCATCAAAATCAATTTTGATATTGGGCTCACAACTATGATTCAGAAAATCTCGTATCTGGGTTGGTTTAGAATCTAGAAAGGTATCTTCGTCGATTTGTATTGCAGTGGAGGACGCTGTAGAATTTGGTCGTATTGTTATCCCTTCATCAAACTTCAGTACTGTGGTGTTTTTCTTTATGTATTTTTTGGCTACTATGCCCTTTCCTTTATTTGGTATGTCTGCAAGTTCAATATGGAAAGGAATTTTCATGGTGGTTTTTTTTGGGAATATTTTGTATATATTTTGTGCAGCAATATTAAACAGATTTAAAGATGATGTTGAATTTTCATTTTTCGTTGAATACGCCAAAAATTGTTCCTAACAATCTTGATGCTACAATTAACTATGGAATTTTATTTTTAATTGTACTTTTTGCTGTAATATTTCAATTTGTTTTAACTTTTGTTTTTGATTCAGATGACCAATATATTATAATTTCAATAATTTCATTCACCAATCCGTTAATAGCTGCTGTTGTGGCATTCGTAATTGCGCACAGGTACAAGAATAGTCATGTATTTGGAAGATCCTATTTATTATTGAGCTTGAGCTTTTTTTCAGTTTTTCTTGGTGAAATAATCTATCTGATATATGACCTGGTACTAAAAGTTGAACCTTATCCTTCTATTGCAGATGTATTCTTTTTTGCATATTCTCCATTTTTAACTGCACATCTTATATTTAATATTCGATTTTTTCAATCTTCGATAAAACTCATTACCAAACTATGGATTTCTGCAATTCCTGTCACAATTGTTGTATTCTATGTTTTGTTTTCATTATATGAAATAGATGAAATAAATTTTGATTTTTACTATGGAACTGTTTTTGTTTTAGCAACATCGATCACTTTAACATTTACGATTCTAGGCACTAAGATATTCAAGAAGGGTGTTCTTGGCAAATCCTGGTTGATACTGCTTTTTGGGATTTTGGCTTTGACTTTTGCAGATGACTGGTATTATTATCTTGAAACTTTTGGAGGCTATGATCTAACACATCCAGTAAACATACTTTGGTATGCTGGATATTGGATAGTTGTTTATGCTTTGATAAAACACAAAGAAATAATTTAGTTTTTTATGCTTGTAAAAAATAATGAGCAGATGATTAAATACAATCACATGTATTACGATAAAGATAATATTTACTCTTGATCTGCAGATGAAATGTTGCAGTATTTCCTCTCTCGCTTCCAACAACTTTTCTGATTCAAGGTTTTTTTATTTTCCCAAATTTGGCAATTTTTAAAAAGTCTACAGATTTTCGTTAAAATACTAGTTTCGAGATCTCTCATCGAAAAAACTTCTTTCAGGATATCAGATAATAATATCTTACATCTGAAAGTAATTCTTTTCACAATGTACAAAAGTTTGTTCTAAACAGACATTCTAATCTGCATTGTGAGTTGATTCATTTCAAAAAATATTATGTTGTTATATCTGTTAACCAAAAACTAATAATTTAATCTAAATACTTGGCATACTTTCAATTTTATTAGTTATTTGATACGTCGTTAATAATTTTATTTATGTTATATCCAAATCAAATAGTGATTTTATTAATGATCTTGTGTATGGGATTTATTTGACAGTTACACATTTTGCGAGATTTCTTGGATAGTCCGGATCCAATCCTTTCTCTAAAGATGTATAGTATGCAAGCTGCTGTAACGGAATAACTTCGATCAATGGATATAATATTTCTGAAATTTTTGGAATTTCGATAAAGTAATCATAGTTCTCATTGTTTTTATTTGAAATTCCGATTATTTTTGCACCGCGGGCTTTTATTTCGTGTATGCTGGATAGATTATCTTGATATGTGTCCCCTTCTGGATTCAGTATTATTACAAAAGCAGATTTATCCATCAATGCCAGCGGTCCATGTTTTAACTCTCCTGCAGACATTCCTTCTGCATGAATGTATGTTATTTCTTTTATTTTTAAAGCTCCTTCCATAGCAATTGGATAGTGAATGCCTCGACCCAAAACATAGATGTCATGTACATTTTTTAGTTCTTTAGATATTTTTTTTACTTTGTCATCCTCTTTGATAATCTTTGACATGGCTTGAGATATTTCATTAAAATTTAGGCCTATCTTTCCTTCACTTAGCTTGTCTGCAATTTTATAGAATATTGCAAGTTGTGAAGTAAAACTCTTTGTTGCTGCAACACCAATTTCAGATCCGCAGTTTAATCCTATTGCATAGTCTGATTCTTTGGCCAAAGTGGATCTCATCACATTAACCACCGAAGTTATTGACAATCCCCTGTTTTTGGCAATTGATATTGCTTCTAGTACATCTGCGCTTTCACCGCTTTGAGATATGGCCACTAGGATTGAACTTGGATTTAAGAAATGTTCTGAAAACTTCATTTCACTGGATTTAATCACATTGATCGCATTATTGATGAACATTGGAAATAGATAACGTGCCATCAATCCTGCATAATAACTAGTTCCGCTACCTGTTATGACAATATTTTCTTTCTTTCTAATTGATTTTGTAAATGCATCTATGGTTTGTTCATTTTCATTTCCTGTAGAAACAATGGTGGCTGGTTGTTCATTTATTTCCTTTAATGTAAAATGTTCAAAATTTTCTTTGTTTACTTCTTTATGTTTTTGAGGTAGTTTGGAAATTAAATAAGATGATGTGTTTCCTTTAAAATCATACATTTTAAACCCATTTGACAAAATTATTGCGAATTGATTATTATCCATATCTATGATGTCTTCTGTTTTTTCAGTGAATCCCAATATGTCACTAGCTAGAACATATCCTTTTCCGTCATTTTCAATCCCTAAAATCAATGGTTCATGGTGTTTGACTGCAACCATTGTTTCATTTCTTATTAACGCAATAAAAGAATAATTCCCTTTTAATTCGTATACTGTTTTGATGATGGATTGTTTTATGTCATTAGTCTGATTGAAATGATAAGAAAGTAAATTTGGTATTATTTCAGTGTCTGTTTTACTCTTAAATGAGTATCCACGTGCTATCAATTTATTTTTTAACTCATCATAATTTTCAATAATACCGTTGTGTACTACTCCTATAGACTCGTCGTTACACATGTGGGGATGAGCGTTTATTTTACTTACTCCGCCATGAGTTGCCCATCTGGTATGCCCTATTCCAGCATGACCAGTCGTATATTTTAAATCCAATTTTTGTTCTAGATCTTTTACTCTCCCAATTTCTTTTTGTACTAAAAGTTGATTATTTGATGCAACAGCTATGCCTGCACTATCGTATCCACGATATTCCATTTTCTTCAACCCTTTTAGTAATGTAGAAGTTACTTGCTCACTTGAAGCATATCCTATGATTGAGCACATGGAAGTCCTTTTAATTCTTTGATGATCTCTTGATTTTTTGTTATCCTGTAGAATGGTTTGTTTCTAATGAAACTATCCATCGTAACGTTGTTTTTTACTTGACTTGCAAAACGAAATATATAATTAGTGATTTCCAAAAATGGAAACATATGCCTTAATTGAGGCGTGATCTATATAAGATTTTCTTATTTTTTCATATTAGAAAATTGTTGTTTCCAAATTAGGTAACAATATATCCTGTTAGGAAATAAAAATATTTAGCCAAAGAAAAACGAACTTCACTGTTCTGTAATTCCTTTACAAGATTTCTTTGGCTATTTTTTCGTTATGTATGTTATCTAATGTTTTCAGCAAGAATTAGTTTATTCTGTTAAGATAAACATGTCTCTTATTTCTGTTCAATTGCTGTTAGTTCTAATGAAAACACTGTTGTTTTTTGGCATCTTATTCACTTCCTAATTTATTTCTTAAAAAATAAATTCCAGAAATTACCATTGCTACTGAAAATATATCTATCATTCTAACCTCTTCAAATAACAATAGATTAGAAAATATTATTCCAAATACTGCTGTAGTGGAGTACAAAAGAATTGTTCTAACTCCACCAATCAATTTAAGTGCCATGACAAAAAATAATGTAGCTAATCCAATACCTGCAAATGCCATGATTGAAATTAATGGAATATCTTCTAGAGCGATATCAAATGGAATATCAAATATGATTAAAAGTAGTAATGCAAAAAAGCCTGATATGAAAGAAGTTATTTGAGTTATTCTTTTTGCATCAATCTTATCGCTTACATATTTGCATATATTCACTTCAACAGCATAAAATAAACCTGATAAGATTATAAAAATATCTCCGAATAGTAAAGATGATATATTCATATCCTTTTCATATAGATCATATGTAACAGGCAAAATAATTATTCCAAATACTATCATTAAAAAAGGAAATAATTCTTTTTTTTGTAATCTTTCTCGAAAAACTATCATTATAATTAATAATGAAAAAATAATTTCTCCATTACTAAATATCGATGCATTAATTGCTGTAGATTCCTTTAATCCAAAAAAATATAAAATTAGAGCAGATACCTCAGCTATTCCTACAAGCGATAATAACAATAAATTTTTCTTACCCATGTATCGTATGGGTATACTATTTCTTCTTGCAATTGGTGTAAAAAATAACCCATTTAAAATATACACACATACTGCAAGAGCTATGGGGTTTATTCCTTGTATTCCAATATGATCTTCAGTAATTGGTGTACCGAGCATGGGTTTTGCTATAACATGAATAAATGCATAGAGCACTGCTGACAATATGATTAACACATATCCTAACCGTACTGATTTTGTAGAATTTACTTGGCAAATCTTTGTTTGTATCTTCACTAATACTTGTAATTTGAATATATTGGCGTCACTTCCGATTTATATTTTGTAAAGATTCTTAATGTATGAGACTATGGATTCAAACACAAATGTTTTATAATCCTTTGATTGCTAACAAAACTGAACTGTTTTCAACACCTTGTTCATTTAGCTGAACCTCTACAGTAATTTGTTTTTTGATTATGTTTATTTGGACATTTTGAAATAGAAATTTGTATGTATTTACTTTCTTTCCTTCATTTGTCGAAATATGATCATCGATTGTAAGAAGGCCATTTTTTATTAGTGAGTTTATTTTACGATAACCTGATGTTTGTGGGATTTGACACTCTTTAAGTATCTTGTAAATTATCTTCCCTTCGTTTGTAACAGATGTACAAATCTTCTTTTTATCCTCATCTCCAAATACATCTAGAATCAAATTTATGAGATGTGTGTCTTTTATCGTAATCCATTTGGCATTTTCTGAAGTGACATCTTGTTTATGATCTTTCAATTCCAGAATATTGTTGAACAGTTTTTCCTCTATGCCGTCAGCTCCCTCTCCAAAAAATTCTCTTAGTATGGAATCTAATTTGTTAAATTGTTCTATGGATGTTGTTAGTGTAATTCCATATTTTTCAAATAATCTGGTTTCGATTTTATTAATTGCATTATCACTTAGACTGGTTCTAATATTATGATCTAGAGACTGTGCTAAAAAATAATCAAATTCTCCCATGTCTTAAGTATAAAAAATCCATATTTAGGATTTTCTAAAATCATGTGAAAGTAATTAATACTATTATTATTTTCATTATTGGTATTGCAAAGTCCTTTGGTACTGGATGAAAATAGTATGAGAGATCTTCCAGAATCAGAGAGGTTGAATAGTTGTAAAAAGATCATAATGTTTGAAAAGGACGAATCCATGAGGTGGGATGCAGTTTGGTTGGTGGGGGAGATTGCATCTAATGCATTATCAAAAAACAATAAAGAACTATTTGGAGAAACCGTAGATCTTATGGCATGGGTTTTAAAGAATGATAATAATGGAGTGGTAAAACATGAAGCCTGCTATCAGATAGCTGCACGTAACATGAGAGAAAATATTCCGGAATTGATAAGTGCATCTTTGCAAGATGACAGTGTGCTTACAAGGCATGAAGCCTTGGAATCTCTTGGTCTTATGAGGGCTGTAGACACTATTGATGTGATAAATGACGCATTAAATGATCCTAGTCTTGATGTCCGAGAAACTGCACACTTTGTTTTAAAACGACTTCGTCGAATGAAAAAATTAGGATCCTACAATCCTTCTAGTGTACCATAACGTAAATTGATTTTATTTGCAAAATAATCGAGATTAAATTTGATACTGTTTTTACAAAATTTGTGTATTAGTGTAATCTTCTATGATTCTATATGCATTGATTAAAAATGAATATTTTTCATGGCTTTTCAATGGGAATTCAAATATGATGATAAAAATCAAAGTAGGGGTTAGTAATTGGAAAATTATATTCATTTTATTGAAAAGAATTCTGTAAATTCAACTGGAAAAAAGATTAAAGATTTGAAATGATGAATATTTTAAATTATATCATTCTTGGTTGTGTAAGTACAATTTCGCTATTTTTAGTAATTGTCATTATGCTTAAGACTAGATAATATCAAGTAGAATCAACTAACTAATTGATTCACGAATTGTTAACACTTTACATTTACTTATTTTTAGAATGTTGTTCATTTTTGATTATTATTGCAATAATTTCATGTGAGTACTAAATTAAAAAATGAATGCACTGAATTAGAATGTAGAATAATGGAAATCAAGGCATTTGCCAAAGAACTAGATAAGGAAGAATAATGTCATTTCTTCAACTTTTTCTTTATTTCCTTTAGTCTTGATTTTGTTACTTTTACTGACTGTTTTTGATTATTTTCCATCTTATTTACTATTGAATCAATTTGCTTGATTATTTTTAATTGCGTCTCTACAGATTTTGTTTTTAGGAATTGCTTTTTTAATTTTTTTAGTTGATTTGAATATCCTTTAAAATCCTTTTTTAACTCATCAAGATAAGGATCTTTCACAACAATTTTTTTTATCTATCTTATATTTTAGAGATTTCAATGATCAGGATTTATAATATTATTTCTTTAAATTAAGTTATGCAGCTAGTCGGGATTCTTCAGATCAGATCATATGATAAAGTAAAAGAATTTCTTAATGAAGAACATGTAGGACGTGTATCTAGTATGGATGGAAATGGATTCCCACAAATAATCCCAATGAATTTTGTGTTTCTAAATGGTGTAGTTTACATGCACTCCCATGTCAAAGGTGAGAAACTAGATAATATCACTCGAAACAATAAAGTAGGTTTTGAAGCGGACAGAGAACTAGAATTTTTACCCTCATATTTTGAGGATCCACATAATGCCTCACTTGCAGATACATTGTACATTAGTGTTGTAATCAAGGGAATCGGTTCTTTTGTTTCTGATAGAGACGAAAAAACCCTTGCACTAAATGGATTGATGAAAAAATATCAGCCTGAAGGACAATATGATCCAATTGAATCTAATATGCGAGTGTTAGATGCTGTTAGCATAATCAAAATTGTTCCCCAAACTATTCATGGTAAATACAAAATTGGACAACACTTGAAGCCCGAAAACCGAATGGATCTTGCAAAAAATATTTTGAAAAAAAACTCTCCAACATCTAAACAAACTCTAAAAATTATGGGTTTTGAGGAAACTACTGATGGTTTAAGAATGATTGATGAACCCACTTGGTAATTCGATACTGTTTTCCAAACTTTATCTCAGTTTATCTAAATCAACATTATCTCGGTAAAATATTATTTGAAATTATTTTAAAATATGGTTAACAGTTTCATATGCTCTTATTTTAAAGACTATATTTGCTCAACTACTGCTAATAATACGACATCTTTGATGAAAAATAGTGTTACATGCTGATCTAGCACGATCTTCAACTATCAACAGGAAATAAAATAAAAATTCAATTCTCGATTAAATATCATTAAAACATATATTTTTTCTAAAATTCATTTTTTAACTTTATCTTGTAGCTGTGACTATATGGTGCTTTTTTGTTTACCCTTGGTTTTCAATTAAGAAACGTTAGCTATAAGTTCAGTTTTCAAGGATTGTAGATGTTGGAACAGACATCTGGATTTGAATTGGTATCTGACTATTCTCCTACAGGGGATCAACCTCAAGCAATCGATACTCTAGTTAAAGGAGTAAAGACAAAGTCAGTCCAAACATTACTTGGAGTTACAGGAAGTGGAAAGACATTCTCTATTGCAAATGTAATTGCAAGAACCGGAAAGAACACACTTGTAATTTCTCATAACAAAACTTTGGCTGCTCAACTTTATTCGGAACTAAAGCAATTTTTTCCAAAAAACAATGTGGGTTATTTTGTTTCATATTATGATTATTACCAGCCAGAAAGCTATCTTCCTCAAACTGATACCTATATTGAAAAAGATTCTCAAATTAATGAAAAAATTGAAAAATTAAGACTAGAAGCAACTGCAATGCTTCTATCAGGAGATCCTACCATAATTGTCTCTACTGTTTCATGTATTTACTCTCTGGGAAATCCAAAAGACTGGGAGGACTTGGCAATTACGATAAAGACTGGAGATGAAATTAAACGAACTGAGATAATCAGAAAATTCATTGATGCAAGATATGAAAGAAATGATACTGAAGTAGAACCCGGAAACTTTAGAGTAAAAGGTGACACCATTGATGTCACTCCTGCATATTCTGAGGATCTAGTGAGAATTTCTCTGTTTGGTGATGAAATAGAAAAAATTACATTACTTGATCATGTTTCTTTAAAAGAAAAAAAGAAATTATCTCAAATAAAGATTTTTCCTGCAAAGCATTATCTTATTGCCAAAGATATTCGTCAAAAAGCTGTCAATTCAATTAAAAAAGAATTACAAAAACGACTGCCTGAACTAAATGAACTAGAAAGGCAAAGACTCGAAATGCGAACAAAATATGATTTGGAAATGATTGAGGAATTAGGATATTGTTCTGGAATTGAAAATTATTCTCGACATTTTGATGGAAGATCATCTGGAGAAAAAGCATTTTGCTTGATGGATTTTTTTGGAGATGACTATCTTTTGGTAATTGATGAATCTCATGTAACATTGCCTCAACTTCATGGGATGTATAAGGGGGATCATTCAAGAAAAAAAGAACTTGTAACTTATGGATTTAGACTGCCAAGTGCATATGATAATCGGCCACTAAAATTTGAGGAATTTGAAGTATATATCAAAAATACAATATTTGTATCTGCAACTCCTTCTGATTACGAGAAAAAAATCTCCTCAAAAATTGCCGAGCAGCTTGTAAGACCTACTGGACTGCTGGATCCAATAGTGGAAATTAGATCCACCCAAGGACAAATGGATGATTTGATCAATGAAATCCACAAAAGGGTAGCCCAATCTGAGCGTGTTTTGGTAACTACTCTTACTAAAAGAATGGCAGAAGATTTGGCAGAATATCTTTCCAAAAAACAAGTCCGGGTGAGATACATGCATTCCGAAATTGAAGGATTACAGAGAACTGAATTGATTCGGCAATTACGACTAGGAGAATTTGATGTTCTTGTTGGAATCAATCTGCTTCGAGAAGGATTAGATATTCCTGAAGTATCACTAGTAGCAATTTTGGATGCAGATAAAGAAGGATTCTTAAGAAATTTTACCAGTTTAATTCAGACATGTGGTCGTGCAGCAAGAAATGAGAATGGGACTGTGATAATGTATGCTGATAACAATACCCAGTCTATGATAAATACAATGAATGAAACAAAACGTCGAAGAGAAAAACAAATTCAATATAACATTAAACACAATATCACACCTAAAACTATCAGAAAATCAGTATCAGAACAAGAAACTACATTAGATGAATCTAAATTAAAATCCACGCATGATCTAAATAATGACATTATTGATTTGGAATCTCAAATGAAAAAATATTCTGAAGACTTGGACTTTGAGCGTGCAATCGAATGCAGAGATAGAATAAAAAGACTAGAAAAGGAGATTCAATTCAAAGATGACAGAAAATAAATTAAAAATTCGTGGAGCTCGACATCACAATCTGAAGAATTTAGATATTGATATTCCGAAAAATAAACTAGTTGTAATTAGTGGGTTATCAGGATCTGGAAAATCTACATTGGCCTTTGACACAATTTATGCAGAAGGACAAAGACGATATGTTGAATCTCTTTCTGCATATGCACGACAATTCCTAGAAATGATGGACAAACCTGATGTTGATTCTATTGAAGGGCTGTCTCCGGCAATTTCCATTCAACAAAAAACTACTAGTAAAAACCCTCGCTCTACTGTGGGTACAACAACTGAAATTTATGATTACATGAGATTGCTTTATGCACGAATTGGAATTCCGTATTGTACTAATTGTGGCAGAAAGGTATCCACACAATCAGTTGAAAGAATATGCGATTCTGTACTGAAAGATTTCTCAGGAAAAAAAATCCTGATTTTGGCCCCTATCATTCAAAGAAAAAAAGGAACATATGAGAAATTATTTGAACAAATCAAAAAGGATGGCTATTCTAGAATACGCCTAAATGGGGAGATTTTGAGCCTGGATGATGAGATTCCACCACTTGATCGTCAAAAATGGCACAATATTGAGATAATAGTTGATAGAATTATTACTGAAAAATCTGAGAGATCTAGAATCTTTGAGGCAATTCAGACCGCAATAAAAGCATCAAAGGGGGACGTAATGATTGCAACTGATAAGGCTGAAAAAATCTTCTCCCAAAATAATGCATGTCCCTATTGTGGATTAACAGTTGGTGAATTAGAACCACGTTCATTCTCATTTAATTCACCATTTGGCATGTGTAAAACTTGTAATGGATTGGGAGTAAAGATGGAATTTGATGCTGATTTAGTAATTCCTGACAAGTCAAAATCAATTTTAGATGGGGCAATTGTCCCATGGAGTGGACGATTCTCATCATTTAGAAGACAAGCATTAAGAGCTGTTGGAATGAAATTTGGTTTTGATTTGATGACGCCTTTAGAAAAAATTAAACCAAAACATTTTGATATTATTTTACATGGCACATCTGATTTAATTGATTTTAAATATCGTTCAAAATCTGGCGATTCATCTTGGCAGTATACTGATGCATTTGAAGGCGTACTTGTAAATCTTCAACGAGTATTTATGGAAACTGATTCTGAATCAAAACGAGAATGGCTCAAACAATTCATGCGTGATACTCCATGTACTACATGTAATGGTAAAAAATTAAAACCTGAATCTCTTGCAGTACAAATCAATGAACAAGGAATAATGGATGTTTGCAATATGTCCATTGATCATTGTTATGATTTTTTCACTACTCTAAAATTAACTGAAAATGAACAATACATTGCAAAAGATATTCTAAAAGAAATCAAAGAACGTCTAGAATTTTTAATGAACGTAGGATTAAATTATTTATCATTAAACAGGTTAAGCTCCACATTGTCTGGAGGAGAATCTCAAAGAATTCGATTGGCAACTCAGATTGGCTCTAACTTGACTGGTGTTTTGTATGTTCTTGATGAACCCACAATTGGATTGCATCAACGTGATAATGCTAGGCTCATCAAAACGCTAAATAAGCTACGAAATCTTGGGAATTCTGTTATAGTTGTAGAGCATGACGAAGAAGTTATACGAAATTCAGACTGGATAGTGGATTTGGGTCCTGGTGCAGGTGTTCATGGAGGAAACGTGGTTTTTGAAGGAACTGTGAATAAAATCCTTAATGGGAGTGATTCTGTTACTGGTGCATATCTAAAGGATAACTCTTTGATATCCTTACAAAACAAAATCCGTAACAGGTCTGGCTCATTAATAATAAAAAAAGCATCAGAAAATAATCTTAAAGATATTGATGTTGAGATTCCATTGGGACTTTTTGTATCTGTCACTGGAGTTTCTGGTTCTGGAAAATCCACTTTAATCAATGATGTATTGCTTAAAACTTTGGAAAGCCATTTTTACAAAACAAATGTCAGGCCAGGTAATCACAAAGAGATTATTGGTTTAGATAATATCGATAAAGTTATAGCAATTGATCAGTCTCCAATTGGAAGAACACCTCGTTCAAATCCTGCAACATATATTGGTGCATTTACTCCAATTAGAGAACTATATGCAAACACCGCATTATCAAAAGAACGTGGTTATGCTCCAGGGCAATTTTCATTTAATGTAGCTGATGGCAGATGTTTTGCATGTGATGGGGATGGCGTCAAACAAATTGAAATGCAGTTTTTATCTGATGTTTATGTAAAATGTGATGAATGTAAAGGAAAACGATACAACACTGAAACGTTATCTGTATTGTACAAGGGTAAAAATATTTCAGATATTTTAGATATGACTGTTTATGAAGCATTAAATTTCTTTGAAAATGTTCCTTCAATTAAACGAAAATTGCAAACAGTATATGATGTTGGATTAGGTTATATTAAACTAGGACAGTCATCGACCACTCTTTCTGGTGGTGAAGCTCAAAGAGTTAAACTTGCATCTGAACTATCTAAACGTGGTACTGGAAAAACTCTCTATATTTTAGATGAACCCACAACAGGATTGCATTTTGCAGATGTTCAAAAATTACTTGAGGTTCTTAATCGATTGGTAAACCTGGGAAATACTGTTATCGTAATTGAGCATAACATGGATGTAATCAAAAATTCAGATTGGCTAATTGATCTTGGACCTGAAGGAGGAGATGAAGGTGGTAAAATTGTGACTACTGGTACACCTCTGAATGTATCAAAAGCACCAGGGAGTTATACTGGAAAGTTTTTGAAAAAATTATTAAAAAAATGACCATTAATATTTCAACAATTAACATTCCCAGGAATCCTGGAATTTATTTGATGAAAGATTCTGATGAAAAAATAATTTATATTGGTAAAGCAAAAAATTTGAAAAACAGAGTTAAATCATATTTCACAAAAAATCAAAATTTCAAGACACAAAAACTTGTGGAAAAAATTTCATACATTGAATTTGTTTTAACAGATAATGAAAGTGAAGCTTTTCTCTTAGAATCAAATATGATTAAAAAATATCGTCCAAGATTCAATATTGAATTAAAAGATCAACAAAGGTACACATATCTTAGAATCTCTGATGAAAAATACCCTCGATTACTTGTTGCAAGAAGAACTAGAGATGGAACATTTTTGGGTAAAGGAAAAACTTTTGGCCCTTTTACTCAAGGTAGCTCAAAGTTACTCACTATTGGAACTTTACGAAAAGCATTTCAAATTAGAATTTGTAAAACTTTACCAAAAAAAGTTTGCCTTGAATATCATTTAGGAAATTGTGAAGGACCTTGTGAATTCAAAGACGCTCAGGAAAAATATGCAAAACATGTCTCTTCCTTAGAAGATGTTCTAAAGGGTAAAAATCAAACAAAAATTTTTATAAAAAAACTAGAAGAAGAGATGCATCAAGCAGCAGAACTCCAACAATTTGAGCGGGCAAAGGATATTCGTGATACTCTGATTAGACTTGGAAGCCTTCAGACTAAACAAAAAATGGAGTATGTTGATAAATCTGATGAGGAATATTTTGGAATTGGTATTCAAGAACAATCTGCAACTGTGATGAATTTTAGAATGATTAATGGTGTGATTCGAGATAGTAATAAATTCTTTTTTGATCTAGTGGCTGATAATTCCTTTTCAAATTTCCTTTTTCAATATTACTCTACTCACAAAATTCCTAAATTCATTCTAGTTAGCGAGATTCCTGAAAATAAAGAATTATTGGAATCTTTACTTTCAGAGCAAGCAGGATTCGATGTACAAATTTCTACTCCAACCAAAGGAAAAAGAAGGGACATCATAAATCTGATTTTAAAAAACATTCAATTAATTCATTCAAATGGAGGAGATCCTGGATTAGTTGAACTAAAAGATATTTTGAATTTACCTACGATTCCCAAAATTATTGAATGCTTTGATATTTCCAATCATGGGGTGGATTTTGCAGTAGGTTCAATGTCTAGATTTGTATATGGGAAACCAAACAAATCTGGATACAGAAAATTTAAAATTAAAACTGTCTCTGGCAGAGATGATTTTGCAATGATTGGTGAAATAATCAAAAGAAGATATTATCGACTGCTAGAAGAAAGTTCCCAATTACCTGACTTGATAGTTATTGATGGTGGAAAAGGTCAACTTAATGCTGCAATTAATTCTCTAGAGTCTTTGGGATTGAAACTACCATGTATTTCTTTGGCAAAAGAAAATGAAGAAGTTTATGTCCCAAAAAATAAAAACCCTATTGTAATTTCAAGAGATAAAACGTCCTTGAAAATTTTACAACATGCTAGAGATGAAACTCATAGATTCGGTGTCGCATATAATAGAACAATTAGAAAAAACAATATAAAATAAGAAAAAAGGAAAAGGTTTTGGTTAGTTCACTGTAACACTTCCGACCATCCAAGGATGAACCATACAGAAGTAATCATAGTTGCCTGAATCATTAAAGGTAAATGCAAATTCTGCACCTGCCATGACTAGACTACTATCAAATACACCAGATGGGCCGTCTGCTGGGCTGCCACCAGTTACTGTATGAGCAGCCGAGTCTATGTTAACCCAATTCACTGTATCTCCAGCATTAATTGTAATATCTGCTGGTGAGTAACATGCATTAGATTCTTCACATCCTGGAACCGAAGTACCTACTGGAATATCAACAGTATGTGTTGTTGGTCCTGTTTTAGCTTCAGCTGCCATAGCTTTTTCAGCTGCCATAGCTTTTTCAGCTGCCATAGCTTTTTCAGCTGCCATAGCTTTTTCAGCTGCCATAGCTTTTTCAGCTGCCATAGCTTTTTCAGCTGCCATAGCTTTTTCAGCTGTTTCAACTTTAGGTGAAATAGCTGGAGAAGTTGAAACTGGACCGGCATCTTGAACTCCACCCATGTAGAATGCAAATCCTACACCGATAGCTACAATTGCGATAGAAAACCCAATTGCAGCTGTGTCTATACCTGCCATAATTACTCTCCACATCGATATAAGCTAAATAAATCTAATCGTTTTTTCATCTTAATGATGCTTTTTTCTCATTTTTTGAGTTTTTTATTGTATCTATTTTTTCTTTTTATTGATTTTTATTTATGATTTATAATGTCGTTTTCTCAAAAAATTAATTGTATTTTATTCTAAATTTTACGTGATCGCTTCTGTTGAAATTATCTACTCATTTTATTGATAATTGACTTGGTTTACTGGTTAATCTTTCAGAATCTATTTTGTTTATGTTATGTGCTTTTCATGCTTAAATTTTCATCTGGATTAATCACTTGAAATTTTATTTTTAATTTTCTTTCCATAATCAATTGTTTGATAAATCTCATTTTTTCCATTATGAACTCATCTTCTATTTTTTTGTGTGATGTAAAATGATCGTACATGATTTTTTCATCTAACATTATTTTCATACTATCTTTATTCTTTATAATAAAAACCCCAATTCCCCAAAACAATCCTACATGAAGTGCAACGTATTTTGATTGAATGTCTGTTATTTTGTTTTTGTATATTTCAACATGTATCCTATTTTGTCTAACAATTGAATTATCTGTTTGAATAGCCCACGAAATATTATCTGCATCTCCATTAAAATAAAATACATGGTGCAATTGTCAATCAAAAAGTGGTCTTTTGTTAATATATTTTGAATCCCCCACTTATGATCATAGATTTAAAGTTGAACCTATGATTGAATCTCATTCCTTCTTCTCAAAGATGGTCGATGAATTAGTTGAATTCTCGGAATTTGATTCTGAATTAGCTGATGGAATTAAATGGCTCGATGATCAGGCTCAAAAAAAAGGAATTACATTTTATGATATGGTTTTTGAAGTTTTGTACAAACATGATGTAAACTCTAAAGCAAAAGAATGGCTTAGTACAAGAAATTAAAATTTATTTTCTCAAATCAAGTGTTTTGTATTCACAGCCTTGAGGTCCACAATATTTTCCAACATAGACTGCTTTTGGTCTGTATAATGCTGGTTTTGGTGCAGCTTCCGCAAATTTCTCCTCAATGATATGGGCAGCCCATCCAACAACTCTTGAAATTGCAAATATTGGTGTATTAAGATCCATTGGGATTTTTAACATATAGTAAATTGATGCACTATACAAATCTACATTGGGATAAATGTCTCTACTTTTCTTTGATTTCATCTCCGAAATGGTTATAGTTTCAACCTTTTCTGTTATTTCAAACCATGGGTCTTTAGTTTTTTCTGCTAATTTTCTAGATAATTCTTTTAGAACTTGGGCTCTTGGATCATATGTTTTGTAAACTGCATGCCCCATTCCCATAATTCTTTCGTTATTTTTTATTTTTTCTTTAATCCATGACTCAGCTTTTTCTACTTCGCCAATTTCTAACAACATCTTCATAACTTCAGTATTGGCTCCTCCGTGTAATTCTCCACTTAATGCTCCAATTGCAGCACTAGCTGCTGAATACATATGGGCCCTAGTGGATGCGACTTGTCTGGCAGTAAATGTTGAAGCATTAAAAGTATGATCAGCATGAAGAATTAAACAGACATCAAATATCTTTTCAACTTCGGGGTCTGGTTTTTCACCTGTCATCATGTATAAGAAATTTGCAGCATGACCAAGTGATGAATCAGGATCTACAATATCTAATCCATTTCTAATTCTTTGCCAACTTGCAATGATTGTGGGAACTTTTGCAATGAGATTAATTGCTTTTTCATAACTGGCATCTTTATTTGAAAACTCCTCATCATAATACCCTGCAAGTGCAGATACGAATGCCTGCAACATGTCCATAGGATCTGCATCTTTTCTCCAGTTTCCCATGTTTTTCTGCATTTGTTTTGGAATGTATCTGGCCTCGATTAATTTTGCATTAAATTCATCTATTTGATTCTTGGTTGGTAGGTTGTCATAAAGTAGTAAATATGCTGTTTCTTCAAACGTAGAGTTTTTTGTAAGGTCTAAAATATCAAATCCACGATAAATCAGCTTGCCTTTTTCTCCATCAATATTGGATATTCTAGTATCTGCAACCTCGATTCCTCGCAAGCCTATGTTTTTAGTTTCCATACTGAACCTATCAGAAATCTTTTATTATATTTTCTCCAAAATTGTGTCTATGATGTTTAGTAATTAGTCTAATATGCCAACTTTTGGTCATAAATGATAATTTTTAATCAAAAATTAATGAGTCCAAAAGAGCGTAAACGCCTTGAAAAATTAGATGAATTAGTTCTAAATGCATCATCTAATGAACTTGAACAGATTCAAGAAATTGACCATCAAACTCAGATGGAAGGGCTGTCATTTTATGATGTATATCTAGACTCTAGCTCTCTAATTCACCAAAGCATAAAAAAACCTTTTAGAGAATCTTAAATTTCATTCTTAATTTAAATGAGGGCTAATGATTTTTAAATTTGTATTGACAGTATCTAAAACCAAAAAACCTTCAACAAAAAAAACTACAAAAACAGCAACAAAACAAATTACTAAAACTACAACAAAAAAATCTCTAAAACCACAACGAACTAAAGTAATTTGTATTTCTCACAAAGAAGACTGTGATGGAATTAGTTCTGCTGCATTAATTAGACAAGCTTTTGGCGGAGATGCTATTCTTGTTGACTATCCTGGTCAAATGGAAGCACTAAACCAAGTAATTTTAGATGAAAAATTAAAATCATTATTTATCTGTGATTTGGGTCTAAGCAAAAAGACCCAAGATGAATTTATTGATATTATGACTACTCTGAGAAAAAATAAAGTCTCAGTTACTTACATTGATCACCATGATATTGATCCTGATGTTGTAAAGGCATTAAACAAGATCAAAGTAAAGATGATTCATGATATCAATGAATGTACTGCAGTTCTAGCTTACACTGCTTTCAAATCAAAACTCAATGATCATGCATCATTTGTTGCAGCATGTGCCGCAATTACTGACTATATGGAAAATAGACCAATTGGTTCAAAATTATTACAAATCTATGATAGACAATTTGCATTGATTAGTGCAACAGTTCTAACCTATAATATAGTAGGACATCAAAAAGAATCTGATTATTTATTATATTTGGTTGAGGAGTTAGCAGAATCTAAATTCCCACATGCAATACCTAACACATTTGAATTTGCACAAATTCAAGTTGAAAAACTGTCTCAAATGATTGACAAAGTAAAACAAGGAATGAAGACCATGAAAAATCTTGGCTATATGGAAATTCTTGATGCAGGTGCCAGCGGTGCTGTTAATTTTGTAATGGGGCTGTCTGGAAAAGATGTTGGTGTTGCATACAAAGAACGTATTGATCATGGAATTTATGCAGTATCTGTTCGTGGTTCTAAAGATTGCAAAGTACATTTGGGGAAAATTGTCAATATTCTGGCAACTAGCCTTGGCGGTTCTGGAGGAGGTCATGACAAAGCATGTGGGGCCGTAATTCCAAAACCTAAAATAAAAAAATTTATCACAGAATTGAATAAAAAAATAAAATAGTTACTTAACCCTGAGTTTTTTCAAAAATATGAAATTTGCTTAAAGAATTCACCCTAATCAAATTGGAATAATCGTTTAATATTCTGATAGCAAAAATTATTCAAAATTGAATCTCAAAGTTATTTCATCGATTGCAATAGCAGCTTTGGCACTTGGTACATTATCTATTTTGTATGAGGATGAGTTTACTACACAACCCACTTTTACTAATTATAATGAATCCAGTGCGCAGTCTTCAGAACTTGTAATGATGGAGACTGATGGAGTGAAACATCTGATTCCACTTGATAGGATTAAGGGTGGTGGCCCTCCAAAGGATGGAATTCCATCAATTGACAATCCAATGTTTTCAGATGTGGATGACTCTAAATTCATGTCTGATTCTGATACTGTAATTGGATTGAAGATAAATGGCGAGACAAAAGCTTATCCGATTTTTATTTTAGTCTGGCATGAAATTGTTAATGATTCAGTAGGTGGAGTTCCAGTTTCCGTAACATATTGTCCTCTATGTTATACCAATCAAGTCTTTGAGAGAGTGATTGATGGACAGGAAGTCACGTTTGGAACTTCAGGAAAACTCTACAACAGTAACTTGTTGATGTATGATCGATTAACAGAATCCTATTGGAGTCAAGCACTTGGAACTGCAGTAAAGGGGGAACTAACTGGATATCAATTGGATTTGGTTCCTTTTGATGTCATTACCTGGGGTGATTGGAAGAGGCTTTATCCTGACACTAAAATTTTAACAACTGATACTGGATTCCTTCGCTCATATACCACTGATCCTTATGGAAATTATTACACAGAGCCCCGAATCATGTTTCCCGTAGAGCATAGTGATGATAGAATATATCCAAAAGAAATCATCATTGGATTTAATGTAGATGGAATTTCTAAAGCTTACAAACAAAATGACATTGAATCAGAAATTCTGATTAATGACTCCGTTGGTGAAACTCCTCTAATGCTTATATCATTATTTTCTGAAAACTCTCGTGCATTTGAGAGGACAATTAATGGTAATATCTTAGACTTTGTATATGATGATGGAAAAATTCTAGATGTACAAACGAATTCAGAGTGGAACTATGATGGATTGTCAATATCTGGTGAACTTAAAGGGTTACATCTAGAACGAATGCCAATTGAACCTGGATTTTGGTTTGAATGGGTAGCATTTCATCCTGAAACTCTAGTTTATGGTGATATGTAATGAAACCACTCAGAAAAGCAATCCTTGTTGGAATCATTACAGTCGCAGTGTATCTAACTGTCGTTGTAATTACCACTCCTGCATTGAAACCATTAGATGCAATCAGTGCTGCATTTCAACTAAACTCTATTGTGATTATTGGAATGGGAATTGGGATTGGGTTGCAAGTTTTTCTCTCAGAGAAAAGTAAAATTCTAGGCTGCAAGCTAGATATAAAGAAAAAAGCCTTTGGAGGAAATACTGGAAGCACAGCTGCGACCTCGTTTTTTTCTTTCTTTTCTTTGGTGCCCTTAGGTTGTTGTGGTTGGTGGCTGTATGCATTATCCTTACTGCCAAGTGTTATAGGAACTGGAATTTCAGCAGTACTGATAGAATATAGTCAAATTTTTTCTTATGTGGGATTGGCACTAATTTTTGGATTTGCAGGACTAACAGCTTACAAACTACAAAGAGAAATGAAATTGCAAAAATCCCTTAATCTATCTTAATTGAAAATGCAAAAAATTCTCCCTTGCTTTTGCTCACGAATTTTGCAATCTTTGCCATAAATCCATATTTCTGGTCTCTCATTTTTACTGCCTCTTTGGTTTCTTTATCTGTTAAAATTTTGGCAGTACCTGATATCCACTCTCCTGCAATTTTTCCTTTAATGTTGCATAATGCAAATTTTACTTTGAGATTATTTTGAAGACGTTTGACTTTACCTGTCTGACTTCGTGTGACTACATACACTAGATCATTTTTAACTACAAACCAAACTGGAGTTTGAACTGGCTGATAATTTTTTCTATATGTTTCAAGTAAGATGTATTTTTTTGATTTTATCTCGTCTAAACTAAGCATGATTATTTTTATGACTTCTAGGATTAATATCTAGGTAATATGGCAAGTTTTGATTTTGCAGAAACGATTATTATTGAAATTATTGAAATTGCCAAAACCAATGATGCTACAACTCCAAATTCTGGTATTACTACTCCATCTTTGATTTCAACTTTGATTGATTTGTTATATTCTGATGTTGCACCTTGGTTTGCAGTGACGGTGTATATTCCATCTTCTTTCCACATTGGGCCACCTGTCTTGATTTCTACTTCAAAATCACCATTTATTCCAGATGTGACTTGATCAATCGTAATCAAGTTTCCAACTGGTGATTTGACAACTAGTGTGATGTCTGTATCACTGTAACTTGTATTTCCTTTAATTTGAATAATATCTGAGCCATTTTCAAACTCAGCTGACATGGATATGCCTCTTGTAATTTTTGATTCTTTCTCTATGATTACTCCTGACTCAATTGACTGAGCAGTTGGATTTCTTGGAATTTCTTGGAAGATTACTGTGAATTGAGTTTTAGCAACTACTTTTGTGTCCTCGTGACTTGCAGTTACAATATATTCTCCCACATCAAAACTTGGAACTGGCGGATTTAGTAATTTTCTGAATTCTCCGTTATCGTTAATTGCAACTTGTGGTGCAAAGACTAGTGCACCATCTGGCCCAATAACTCTTAATTTTACCGGCTTGTACTGTGAAACATCTGTGATCTTACCTGTGAGCCAAATTGATTCAAGTGCTTTGATCTCATTTTCTGATATTTGCACTTCTATAGTTGGTTCTGCAAAAGCTAAAGTTGATATCATTGATACTATAAATAACATAAACAATGAAATCTTTAGCATTGTTTTACTAAATTTTTTTGTATATATTAATCGTTTCTTAAAATGAGTCGTAATATCCTTATTTTTTAAATTAATTGCCTGTGTTTTCCCTTTTTCTTAAAATTTTTTTAATTTGTCTATAACCTAAAATTGGAAGAATGCAATAGATACATCCTATCTGTGAAATTGAGCAGCAACACAAACACTGGCATTTTCCTTTTTCATGGTTACATTCTTGACATTTCATATTTTTTACTCCCTGATTTTGATTTTAGTCTTGTTTTGCAACATGGACATGTATTGTCTTTTGTGAAAAAATAATGTGCATAATGAACACCATTTCTGACCAATTTTGTAACGTAGATTATTTGTAAATGAAGTTGATTTTAATCTCTCACACAATCCTCTACACATCTGAACCATGTATACATTTACTCAAAAATCTATTTAAGAAAATTGCCAAATTGACTATTCTGAAAATTCAACTATTGCATCAATTTCAGTCATTGAATTTAATGGTAAACTGGCTACTCCTACTGCGATTCTCGAATGTTTTCCTTTTTCACCAAATATCTCAAAAAGTAAATCTGATGCTGGGTCGATTACTTTGGGTTGTTGAGTAAATTCTGGAACAGAATTTACAAAACCTGATAATCTGACTATTTTTGATACTTTATCTAAATTTCCTAACTCTTTTTTTATTTGGGCTATTATGTTAATTGCACACATTCTTGCTGATTTTTGTGCTGTTTCTAAATTGTCATCTGAAACTTTTCCTGTAAATATTACTTTGCCCTCTTCCATGGGAATTTGTCCTGAAATGAATAACAAATTTCCTGTTCTAATTACTGGTACATATGATCCTGCAGGTGTTGGTGGATTTGGGAGTTTTATCTCTAATGACTCTAATTTTTCTTCAATCATGATACATTTACAACATATTATCTGAATTTATTTTTACCTGCATTTTGAATTTTTAATATTTTTCACAGTTTGGCTAATTCATTTTTTATCATTAATGGTGAATCATCTGCCACAGGGGCATTTAATTCCATAAAATGGTATGAATATCATAATATATTAAATATTGTTTGTTTGAAAATGACACTTTTTTGGTATTGCTCTGGCATAAAATTGGTAGAAACATTTCCAAACACATTAATTTTTTTCTGATTTATTTGTAGACACATGAACCAAAAAATTAGTTTTTGCTTATTTTGATGTGGATTTTTTCACCTTTGTTGGAATTATTTTGATATACCGTTCTCGTTTTGTACCCTTGTTTTTGAAGACATCCGTCTAAAATTGATACCCATGGCAATGAATGTCCACTGTTCAACTTTGATTCTACTGTAATGTTTTTTGTATTTGCTTCAAAGTTTACATGTCCTAAACATGTGATTTGCAATACTGCATCCATTATCTCAATTACGTCATCTAATGATTTTGATTTGAATGATATGCCGTTTTTTTCTAATAGTTTGAACATGTCTAATTCGGGTCTTTTTGACATCATTGTAGAATTTAGAATGTATGTCAAACCCATCTCATTAACTGTTTTAATTATTTTGTAAATCTCTTGGGCTTCGGTTTTTGACATATCTGCTAGTGCTTTTGTTTTTATGGAATTTTTCCAAATATTTCCAAATATTTTTTCCTGATTTGAAGCAAGTATATCTGTAGATGAAAAAATTGCTCCTTTACCATTATAATTATTTATTAAAAGCAATTCTGTCTCATCAAACATAAAACAATTCTGAGTGATTTCTGATGCCCTAATTTCTATTCCATCAGGAATTTTTCTATATGCTTCTGAACAAATTTGAGTTGGAAGAACAAGAATTTTGATATCTAAATTCCTACGTGCAACTGAAACTAATTGCTCTTTACATTCAGCTAACAATCCAAAACCCCATTGATCTGTCATAATTTTGATTGATGATTTAGACCCCTCAATCATTGTTTGGAGTTGTGCTAAAACATTGTTGGCACTGACGTGAAAATATCTTTTCTCTTCTGAACCTCTCGTTTTTCTACTTTCCTCACTTGCTTTTTTCAAGTTAGATACCAATGAATTCATTGCATTTACCTTGTTGATTTGTTCGTGAATAATTTCATCAAATGCGTCTTCTGGAGCAATTGCAGAACACATTATTGGTTTGCTCTTTGAAATAATGGCTAATTTCTTATTTTCTAATTTCAACAATGTTGGATAAATTTTTGTCCGAGGAATCTCTGAATAATAAGCTAATTCACTAGCCGAAACTGCGCCCTTTGCAATCAGGGCCACATATGCCTGTGCTTCGTATTTGCTTAATCCAAATTCTTCTAAACTTACTGTTAATACGTGCTCATTTACCATGATTTCAATCCATTTGTTATTAGGTAAAATTGAGAGCTAAATTCCTTTACACAAATACTCAAAAAAAATCGAAATTGTATCTGCAGATGGGTGTAACTGTAGTTACTAAAAATATCGTGACATCATCCTCAAATACAAAATCTAGATGAAAATATTGGTATGATGATAAAATATGGCGAAACAGAATGTGAAAATATCTCACATTCAGTAACACTTGTTCCCAGATTATCTTACTCTGCAAATTTATTGTCTGAAATTATAGATATTTTATCGGAAAAACTAAATGATTTGAAAAAATCTAATTGTGATTTTATTTTATTTTTTGATGAAACTGACAAAAATCATCTTAATGCAATAGAACTGGAGAGAATCTTGGCTTTTTCTCTAGATGTTCTCTTACAAATCAAAAAAAGAATTTATGCTATCTCTGGTGTCAGCAGCATTCCAGAGGCACTCCTTTCATCTATCCCTATGATTAGAACTATAAGTGCTCAATTGTTTAGCATTGTTCCTAAATGTAGTCAAACATTATCTGAATTATCTGTTCATTTAGGGAGTGTTGTTTTAGATTCTGCATCTCTCACAAAAGCAAGATTTGATTTTAGCCTATCAAATCACGAATCATCAATGTTTCTTGATGAAGTAAAGTTGATGGTGGACTCTAAATTAAGTAAGCAGTACCCTAATGTTGATTTTTTTAAATTATGCAATACTTGATAACACTATCATCTAAGCGAGATTTTTCAAAAGATATTCAAAGAATTAAAGGTATTTCATCAAAAATTGATAAAAAACTCTCAGAAGTAAAGCATTCAGATGATGTAAAAATTCATAAACTGAGTTTGGAAGAACTGCAGGATTTAGATAAAATTGTTAAAATTGCTGATTTTATGATGTGTAAATACACTGATAAAAAAGAGATGAGTTCAATTCTAAAGCATTTTACCTCAATCGTATATGAAACTGCCACCTCACTTGAAGATCTTGATGATGAGATTTCTGAATTAATCATTTCAGCTGAAGACTCTATTAACAAAGTAAAAGATATGCATACAAATATCTCTGACAAATCTGATTTTAAGAAGAATTATCTGAATGGTCCTGACTATAATGAAGAGGAAACAAGTGCAATTAATTTAACCAATTTTGCGACAGATCTTAACACTGTAGAATACCAACAAAATTCTCAAAGACATACTGCGTAGGTAATTGAGATGAGTTTGGCCCCCCAAGAATTAGAAAACACTGCAAGCAAATATGCTTCAGAAGCTATCAAATTTGATTCACAAGGTGCACGAGGAATGGCAATTACCCATTATCAACATGCCATTGATTCTTTGGTAAAATTATTACAATTATACCCAACAAGCAAACTTAATCAAATTTACAAAGAAAGATGTAACTCTTATCATAATAGAATTAACGCATTACAGCAGGCTCATGGTGTAGAACCTGCAGTAGACCCAAAGGCATCTGAAGAAGAACAAAAAAAATCTGTTCAGAGGCAAGAGAATGAAAATGACTTTGAAGATCTTTTAATGAAAGAAAAACCCAATGTCACATGGAACCAAGTAATTGGATTAGATGATGCAAAAAGTGCTTTACGTGAATCAATTGTTTATCCAACTAAGAGGCCTGATTTGTTTCCTTTAGGTTGGCCAAAAGGCATGTTGCTTTACGGGCCACCGGGTACTGGAAAAACAATGCTTGCAGCAGCAACTGCAAATGAGATGGATGGTTACTTTATCAATGTAGATGCATCTTCAATGATGAGCAAATGGCTAGGTGAAGCAGAAAAGAATGTTTCAAAATTATTTGCTATGGCAAGACAATATGCTGAAAAAGAAGGTAAACCTGTTATTTTATTTGTAGATGAAGTAGATTCATTGTTAGGTTCTAGAAATAGTGAAGTAGGTGGCGAAGTTAGAACTAAAAATCAATTCTTAACTGAAATGGATGGTGTGAACGGTAAGGGAAAAGATTTGATGCTTTATGTGATTGGTGCAACAAACAAACCTTGGAGTCTTGATTGGCCTTTTCTTAGAAGATTCCAAAAGAGAATCTATGTTTCTCTCCCAACACAAGAAGCAAGAGAAAATCTATTTGCACAATACACTGAACCTCTAAGTAAAAATTATAGAGTAAATAATTCTGAATTGGCTAAATTATTTGATGGTTACAGTGCAAGTGATATCAAAGATGTTTGCCAAGCTGCTCAGATAAAAACAGTTCATGAAATTTTTAATGCTCCTGATTATCATGAACCAGTTGAAGGTGAAGAGCCAGTACAACCAAGAGAACTCACCACATCCGATTTCAAAGATATTATGGCAAGAAGAAAACCCAGCGTTTCACTAGAAATGATCCGTGCTTATCACAAGTGGAGCGAAGAGTTCCAAGCACTTTAAAAGTCAAGCTTCCGATCTTTGACGTTTATTAAATTCACTCTCTATAATTCCAATTATGCGATCATTTTTTCATTTTAATTTTCACATAAAACTTAAATTCACTTTCTAGCGGACTTAACGAGGGTCACAATTACTACAAAGAAATCAAACCACGCAAAAAAGTTCGGAAAACTGATTTTTGATGATGGAACTATTCTTGATGGTGAAGGTTTTGGTTTTTCAACTATTGCTTTTGGTGAAATTGTATTTAATACTGGAATGGTGGGCTATACTGAAGCACTTACAGACCCCTCATACAGCGGTCAAATCCTTACACTCACATACCCATTAGTTGGAAATTATGGTGTCCCAGACTCATCAATTAAAGATGATGATGGCATCCCAAAATTCTTTGAATCTGATAAAATTCAAGTTCGTGGTCTAGTTGTTCATGAATTATCCTTGACTGCAAGTCATTGGAATCTTACTGTGACTCTTGATGAATGGCTATACAACGAGAAGATTCCTGTAATCTCCGGTATTGATACTCGTGAACTGACAAAAAAGATTAGAACTGGTGGAGTCATGATGGCAGCACTAGTTGTATCTGATTCAGAGATTAATGTTGAAGAGATCAAAAAACAACTCAAATCTGCACCTCGTTATGATTCTGAGCAATTCATGAATGATGTGTCCACAAAACAAGAAAAAGTCTATGGCAATGAAAACCAATCTGTTGTAGTTATTGACACTGGTGCAAAAAATGCAATTATCAGAAATATTCGTGAGATTGGATACAAAGTAATCTGTCTCCCATGGGATACTTCATATGAAAAAATAATGTCTTATCATCCAAAAGGCGTTGTACTGAGTAGTGGACCTGGTGATCCACAAAAATATCTTAACACGATTGATACTGCTAAAAAATTAATTGAAAATAATATTCCTACATTGGGAATTTGTTTAGGTGCACAAATTATCGGCATTGCAGGAAATACTAATACTTACAAACTAAAGTATGGACATCGTGGACAAAACAAACCTTGTGTCAATTTAGAAAATAATCAAGTTTATGTTACTAGTCAGAATCATGGATATGGAATAACTCCAGAATCCCTTGAAAAATCTGAATTTAATTTATGGTTTACAAATGCAGACGACAAAACAGTTGAAGGAATAAAACACAAAAAACAAAAGTGTATTGCAGTACAGTTTCATCCAGAAGCTTCACCAGGTCCTTATGATTGCAAGTTCGTCTTTGAAGAGTTACAACACCTTATGGAGGAAGGAGCATCTGCCAAAGAATGAATCGTTAAAGAAAATTCTTGTACTTGGAAGTGGGGCAATAAAAATCGGAGAAGCCGGCGAGAGTCGCTAAAACGACCGCCAATTTGACTACTCCGGAAGCCAATGCCTCAAAGCTATACATGAAGATGGCCTGAACAGTGTTTTAATCAATCCAAACATTGCAACAATTCAGACTGATACACGATTTGCAGATCAAGTGTATCTTCTTCCTGTAAACCAAGAGTATGTAGAATCTATTATCGAAAAAGAAAGACCAGATGGAATTATGCTGGCATATGGTGGTCAAACCGCTCTAAATTGCGGGGTTAGCCTAGAGGAATCTGGAATTCTCCAAAAATATGATGTTAAAGTTCTTGGAACACAAATTAAAGGAATTCAAAAAACTGAGGATCGTCAACTCTTCAAGGATTCCATGAATGACTGTATGATTCCTGTTCTAAAAAGTAAAACTGTCACCAATTTTGATGATGCAAAAAAGGCAGCAGAAGAATTGGCATATCCTGTGATAGTTAGAGTAGCCTATACTTTGGGTGGACGTGGTGGGGGAGTTGCGTATAATGAAATTGAACTTCATGAAATTGTTGAAAGAGGTTTCAAGGCAAGCATAGTTGGTCAAGTTCTAATTGAGGAATATATTGGACATTGGAAACAAATTGAATATGAGGTAATGCAAGATTATGATGGAAATAATGTAATTGTTTGTAATATGGAAAACGTTCTATCGATGAAAGTCCACACTGGTGATAATATTGTTGTTGCGCCTTCACAAACAATTGACAATCATGAATACCATATGTTACGTTCCGCCGCATTACGTGCAACAAAACATGTTGGAATTGTTGGAGAATGTAATATCCAATATGCACTTGAACCAAAATCTGATAGATATGTTGCAATTGAAATTAATCCAAGACTTTCACGTTCTTCAGCTCTTGCAAGTAAGGCTACTGGGTATCCACTTGCATACATGTCTGCAAAAATTGGACTGGGTTACAATTTATCTGAACTAGTAAACAGAATCACAAAAAATACTACTGCATGTTTTGAACCATCTCTTGACTATATTGTATGCAAACATCCTCGATGGGATTTTGAAAAATTTGAACTTGTTAATAGAAGACTTGGACCTACTATGAAATCGGTTGGTGAAGTCATGGCTGTGGGACGGACATTTGAGGAATCATTTCAAAAAGCAATCCGAATGTTGGATATTGGAAATGATGGACTTGTTCTAAACCGCACAAATGGAGAAACATACACTGAGGAGGAAATTGAAGATAAACTCTCTCATCATGATGATCACATTATGTATAATGTGGTAATAGCACTGAAAATGGGAATCTCAGTTGAGAGAATTAACAAACTTTCAACAATTGATCCTTGGTTTATTGAAAAAATAAAAAATATTGTTGATATTGAATCAAAACTAAAAACATCCGAACTTGATGTGTCTCTTCTTTGGGAATCTAAAAAAATGGGTTTTTCAGATAAACAAATTGCTCGTGCAAAAGGATCCCTTCCTGACGATATACGTAATTTACGTAAGAAATTAGGTGTATTACCATCTGTAAAACAGATTGATACATTAGCAGCAGAATGGCCTGCAATAACCAATTACCTCTATTTAACATATGGTGGCCATTCTCATGATGTTGAGATACCATCTGATGAAAAGGGAATTGTTGTACTGGGAGCAGGTCCTTATAGAATTGGAAGTAGCGTTGAATTTGATTGGGGAACAGTTAACATGGTCTGGGGTCTCCAGGAAAATGGTGAGAAAAGTGTCTCCGTTGTAAATTGTAATCCTGAAACAGTATCGACTGATTATGATATTTGTACTAGATTGTATTTTGAAGAATTAACTCAAGAAAGAATTTTAGATATTACGGAATTTGAGCATCCAGGGGGTATCATCACATGTGTTGGAGGGCAAACTGCAAATAATCTCACCCCTGGTCTTGCACAACATGGTGTGAATATTTTAGGAACAAGTGCGCATGATGTGGATAGCGCTGAAAACCGTTCTAAATTTAGTGCAGAGCTTGATAAACTTCACATTCAACAACCACGTTGGCAAGCATTCTCCAATCTTAATGAAGCAAAAAACTTTGCACAAGAAGTTGAATTCCCTGTTATTGTGAGGCCTTCTTATGTCCTTTCTGGTGCAGCGATGAAAGTTGTTTGGTCTCAAGATGAATTAAAAACATATGTCAAAGAAGCTACTGATGTTTCCCCAGATCATCCAGTTGTAATTTCCAAATTTATGTTGAATTCACTTGAAGTAGATGTAGATGGAATCAGCAATGGAAAAGAAGTTGTTATTGGCGCAATTGTTGAGCATATTGATAGTGCGGGTGTTCATTCTGGAGATGCTATGATGTGTATTCCTCCTTGGAGATTAAGCAATAAAATTATTGAAACAATTAATGAATATACAAAAAAGATTGCATTGACATTTAATGTTAAAGGCCCCTTTAATCTCCAATTTTTGGTTCATGATGATCATGTCTATGTAATTGAACTAAACATTAGAGCATCACGTTCCATGCCATTTGTATCAAAATTAGTCAAAACAAATCTAATTTCACTTGCAGCAAAGGCAATATTGGATAAGCCTCTACCTGAAATTCCTGAAAATAAATGGCAAAAGATTCACAATTATGGAATTAAAGTTCCACAATTCTCATTTATGCAACTAGATGGTGCTGATATTGCCCTAGGTGTTGAAATGCAATCCACTGGAGAAGCTGCGTGCTTTGGAAATAGCTTCTATGATGCACTATCCAAAGGGTTGACATCCGTTGGGTATAACTTGCCAGACAAAGGGACAGCATTAGTTACTGTTGGTGGTGCTCAAAATAAGGAAAAACTCGTTGCATCTATTGCAAAACTCAAACATTTAGGATTCAAAATTCTGGCAACAGAACACACTGCAGAATTCTTTGAAGAAAAAGTAGGTCAAGTTGAAATCGTTCATAAAATTTCTGAGCCTGAAAGAAAACCAAACATTACTGATCTTCTTTATGAGCGAAAGATTGACTTTATCATAAATATCCCAAGTACTTCAACATTGGAAAAATATGTTGGAATGTTAGATGATGAATATCAAATTAGAAGAAAATCTTTAGAGCTTGGAATCCCTGTACTTACAACTATTGAGTTGGCAGACTCTTTTGTAAAAACTTTAGAGTGGCTTAAAAGTAATAAAACTACTAAAGAACCAATTGAACCTTATGATAAATACGATTAACCCTGTCTTAAAATTACAACACTTGTTTAATGATTGATTCATCCCCTAGAATTACCCCATCTAATGAAACAATCTTTGCAGATGAAATCTCCAATCTATCTATAATAGGTGAGATTGATTTTTTGTAAAATCGTTTTTGTGTGACATAAAAATACCTGTTAAATGATGGAACAATAATTATTTCTAATTCTCCAGATTTTGATGGAAATATTTTTTGTTTTTCTGTCTTGAGTGAAACCCACACTCTCTGCCCATTCATAATTGAATCTTCTTGAAAAAATACTGGATGAATGTGTCCCATTATGATTTTATCTATATGGGAAAAGTTTTCTGACGGCATTGTATGCCCATGTGTTAACAAGACATTTTCTTCGACCATCCCAGTTGAACTAATCATAGAAATATTCTCTGGAACTAATTTCTGAATATTTGCATCATGATTACCTGGAATTAATATTACATCACATTTTTTTCTAATTTCTTCAAAAAATAAAGGAACTTCATCCCATTCATTTCCTGATATATTTTTGATGCTTGATTTTATATCTCCTAATAAAATAACCGAATCAGGATTTTCTGAATCAATAATTTCTGATAATTCTTGAATTGTTTCATTAATTGTTGAATTTTTTCCTATGAAAATATCATTTGATTTCAAAGCATTTTCAAATCCTAAATGAATATCTGTTATTATGAGATTCTTTTTTTTACCTTCTAAAATTAATACAGGTTTTGATGGGATTATTCTAGTTTGCAACATCAAAGTTATACTGCACATATCTGATTAAATCCTTATGAACAAAGACTCTGATAGAGTTGAAGTCCTAGTTTCTGAAAAACGTGTTAAACTACATGTTTTTGAACCTAGCCAAAGAAAAATTTGGACTGTGGTTGGAAAAGGCGAAGAACACTGGATTGATCCTAATGGAAGTTATTGTTCATGCCCTGGATTTTATTTTGGTCAGTTAAATGGAAAAAATTCTTGTTATCATCTAGACTCTGCAAGATTAGCCCAAAAAGAAAACAAAATTGAAAAAATCATTTTTTCCGATGATGAATTTACTGATTTTCTTTCAGGATTAATTTCAGATTTGTAATTATTTATTATTCGAATGTGTTAATAACTAGAAATTATGTTAAAAATTATGGATGAAGAGCAACAGAATTCTGAAATTGAGAAAATTGCAAATTTAATGGTTCATGATGGGGTATCTTCTGATGAACAGGATGAAGTAAAATTAAAAAAATACAAAAATCTAATCAAAGAAGATTGTGGTCTTGATGATGATTCCTCAATGAAATTAGTTTATGAAACATTACTTTACAGAAAATTAAAAAATTCTGATTCGGGTGACATTTTAGAAAAAGGCAATGATTTTGGTGCTGGATTTAGTTGATTATTATAATTGAATAGTATCAATATCCTCTTTTGAAACGCCTTTCCAAAGTCCTGTCATTCCTTCTGGTTCTACCTCTTCAACTTTAGTGATTTCTTGAATTTTCACATGATCTGGGTTTGGAGGCATCCATAACATTGCCATATAATCTCCAACATTTCCAACTTTATTTGGTAATGCCATGATGACTTTGTTACTTGAGAATCCCTTTGTTGTGAGTGCATTCATTGCTTTTTCTTTAAGATCCATTCGTCCATGTAGGAATAAGTACACCTCCTTTTGAGTATCAATATATGCCATGAATTCATTGATTTTTTAAACTAAATCAACCTTTCTTGATCTATACACTACCAAAAAGGGTTAAATTAGAATAGACAAAAATTTTAACTGTGAAAATCTTCACTGTTGGCAGTAAATCGTTTGTTACTAGTTTCCAACTGGCAGGGGTTTCGGGAATTATTTCTGAAAATCCCCAAAAGGCTTTGGATGAAATTAAGAGACTAACCGACGATTCTGATGTTGGGTTAGTATTGGTAAGTGATGATATTACTGAGCCAATTAATGATGAATTAACAGCACTAAGAGCAGAGAAATCTACTTTAGTTTTTGCATTACCTGCAACTGGAAGTGAAAAAACAGAAGTTGATTACAGAGTAATGCTGAAAAAGATTCTCGGTGTATGATTATTTAATCTACTTATATTCAATTTTCTAATGGGTTACAATGAAAACTGCATCTGTTAAAGAACCCACTGTGATTTCTGTTGATGAAACTGATAAACCATCAATAAAAAATGGTGATGTTTTAGTTCAGATGAATGCTTGTGGAATATGTGGCTCAGATTTAGAAAAGGTTTTTGGCCAATATGGCCAACCTTCAATGCGTTTAGGACATGAACCATCAGGAATAATTTTAGATGTTGGCTCTGAAGTTAGTGAATTTAAAAAAGGTGATCGTGTATTTACTCATCACCATGTTCCATGTTATAATTGTCATTTATGCAATCATGGAAATGAAACCATGTGCCCAAAATACTATGAAACAAATCTCTCTCCATGTGGATTATCTGAAGAATATGTTGTACCTGAATGGAATGTGTCTCATGGCGGTATTTTGAAAATCTCTGACTCACTAAGCTTTGAAGAAGCTGCAATGATTGAACCTTTAGCATGCTGTGTTAGGGCATGGACAAAATTTCCTTATCGTGAAGGTGACTCTACTGCAATTTTTGGAGTAGGTCCTACTGGTATGATGCATGTAATGCTCGCACATGTAAAAAAATTCTCAAAAATTTTCTGCTTTGATGTTAATGATTTTAGATTGAATTTTGCAAAAAAATTTGATATTACTGATTCAATTAATTCTATGGATGAAAATAGAAAGCAAAAAATTTTGGATGCCACTGAGGGAAGTGGTGTTGATATAGCGATTGTAGCTACTAGTAGTCTCAAAGCACTTGAGGATGCAATAGATATGGTCAGAAAAGGAGGTTCTATTATGATGTTTGGAGTTCCATCAAAAGGCGCACAACTAAATTTGGACATGAGTAAAATTTACTCTAAAGAAATAACCCTCGTAACTAGTTATGCTGCTTCAGATAAAGATACCAAAGAAGCACTTGATCTAATTGAATCCTCAAAAATTGATGTCAAGCAACTAATTACTCATACTTACTCCATTGATGATTCTCAAAAGGCATTTGATCATGCACGTACAGGTGAGAATGCAATGAAGATAATTATTACAAAATAAGAAAGGCTTAAGAAAGGTATTTCGATTATTTCAAATTCGATGAGATATGGATTGGGGATTAAAAAACAGAATTTCTAGTATTATAAAGCCACAAAATAATCGTGCATTAATGTTGGCCGTAGACCATGGATATTTTCTAGGTCCTACTGAAAAATTAGAGGATCCCAAAGAGGTAATTGCTCCTCTCTTGAAACACTGTGACTCTTTAATGGTTACAAGAGGAGTACAAAGGACATGTGTCTCCGCAACAACTGACACTCCTATGGTATTGAGAGTCTCTGGTGGCTCTAGTATTATCGGTGAGGATCTGTCTCAAGAAGACATTACAGTATCTATTGAGGATGCAATCAGATTAAATGCCAGTGCACTTGCAATGTCTGTCTTTGTTGGTTCAAAATATGAATATCAAACCATTGTTAATCTTGGAAAATTAGTTGGTGAAGCTGAAAAATATGGGCTCCCAGTTTTAGCAGTAACTGCTGTTGGAAAAGAACTTGGCAAAGATGCTAGATATCTTTCCTTGGCATGTAGAGTAGCAGCTGAACAAGGTGCACATATTGTAAAAACTTACCATTGTGAAAATTTTGAAAAAGTTGTTCAATCCTGCCCTGTACCTATTATTGTTGCAGGTGGGAAAAAAATCCCTGAACGTGATGCATTACAATTAACATACAATGCAATCAAAGATGGTGCAGTTGGTGTTGACATGGGAAGAAACATCTGGCAATCAGAGCATCCTGTCTTTATGATTAGAGCCGTTAGAGCAATTGTACATGGAAATCAAAATGTTGATCAAGCATTCAAACTCTATAAAAAATTAGTAAGCGAAGAACCCAAAAAGAAATCAAACTCACCAAAGAAACCATTCAACCCAAATCAAAAGAAGTCCAAAAATCCAAACCCTTCTAAAAAATAATCAATCATCCAATTTTTGATAGATGGATGTGTGCAATTTTCCATGTTGGTTGTTTTACTAACACAAATGTTGCACGTCCAGTTATCGACATGTGTTCTCCTGTGTATGCTTTAGTATCTACTAACATTCCTTTCTGAATCAATTCCATTGCTATTACAGCAGTATCTCCAAAGATACTGATTTTTGGATTTTTTATTTCATAACTGTAATCTGAAATACTTACAAATTTTAATTCCTCCAGTTCAATTGTGTTTTGATAATCTTTCAAATCATAAGGTGGTAAATCACTGAAACTAGAAAATTTAGAGTCATTAAGATGAATGTCTCTTAATACTGTGAAGTCTTTTGATATTCCTGCCTGAAATAATGTTTCAATAACTTTGATGATTTCTTCATTATCTGTCAAAATAACTCATATTGAATGTAGAAAATTTCAGTTTAAGTCTTCTGTGTAACTATGCATTAAAAACGATTATTTTTCAGAGAATCTTTATTAATTATCAATTGATTGTTTTTATGATTTCAATGAGTGCAAAATTAACAGGAACATTTGACAAAAAATTGTCTGTTGTTGTTCTACTGTAGTGTACTCAAAATTTACTAGGTTAAAATTATGGCGAGTGATTTAATGAATAAAATGGAAAGCATGACTGGTGCAAAAGCCTTGATGATGGCTATGGAAAAAGAAGGCGTAAAACAAGTATTTGGATTACCTGGAGGTGCAAACCTTCCAATGTATGATGAATTTGCTAGATGTGATATTAGACATATTTTGGTAAGACATGAACAATCAGCAGCTCATATGGCTGATGGATTTGGTAGAGTGAGTAGAAAACCTGGAGTTTGTTTTGCAACATCTGGACCTGGTGCCACAAACATTTTAACTGGAATTGCAACAGCTCAGGCAGATTCTGCACCGATGATTGCAGTAACGGGGCAAGTTCCTGTTGCAATGATTGGACGAGATGCATTTCAAGAAAGTGATATTATTGGAATGGCAAATCCTGTTGTAAAATATGCGTTCCAACCAAGAACAGCTGCTGAAGTTCCAGAAGCTGTGAAAAAAGGATTTTTCATTGCAGAAACTGGAAGACCAGGACCTGTATTAATTGACATTCCAAAAGATGTTCAAACAAATGAAGCAGAGATGATATTTCCTGATGAATTTAAAATTCAAGGATATCATCCTTGGGTTGATCCTGATATTGTTGATGTTGAAAAAGCAATTGATATGTTACTTCATTCAGAAAAACCAATTATCTTAGCTGGTGGTGGAACAATAATTTCATCAGCTTTTGCTGAATTACAGGCAATTGCTGAAGCCCTAATGCTTCCTGTAGTGACTACTTTCAAAGGTAAAGGTGCATTTCCTGAAAATCATCCTTTGTCATTAGGTCCAATTGGAATGCATGGTCATGCAGAGGCAAACAAAATGATGGCCGAAGCCGATTGTGTGTTGGCAATAGGAACGAGATTTTCAGATAGATCTGTGGGAACATTCGAAGCATTTGAAAAGAGATTAAAAATTATTCATATGGATGTAGATCCTGCAGAAATTGGAAAGAACCAAACTGCACAAATACCCGTTGTTGGAGATGTTAAAGCATCTCTTAGAATCATGGTGAAATTACTTTTACAGAAAGCTATCAAAAAAACAGAAGAAACTCCTTGGATTAAGCATGTTAAAGAGACTAAAGCATACTGGAAGGAAAACTTAAAACTTCATCCTGGTGAAATGGGTGCTGCTAAAATTTTACGTAAACTCCGTGAATTGTTACCTAAAGAATCTATTGTTACTACTGAAGTAGGACAACACCAAATGTGGGCATCATTATTCTATGATGTTATTCAACCTGGAACTTTCTTTAGCTCTACTGGTCTTGGTACAATGGGTTGGGGATTTCCTGCAGCTATTGGTGCAAAAGTAGCAAAACCTGATGTTCCTGTAGTTGACATTGCAGGAGATGGTAGTTTTAGTATGACAGAAAACTCTCTTGCAACTGCTGTGTTAGAAGACATTCCTGTAATTGTATTTCTCTTAAACAACTCTACATTGGGAATGGTTGCTCAATGGCAGAGAACTTTCTATGATAGAAGAATGAATGGAGTTGATCAAGGTCATTGTCCTGATTATGTTAAATTAGCAGAATCTTATGGTGCACAGGGAATACGAGCACAATCCATGGATGAACTTGATAAGGCAATCAAAACTGCTTTGAGTAGTGATGTTGCAACAGTCATTGATATTCCAATTGATCCTGAAGAAGATGTATTGCCATTTGTAGCTCCTGGAACTTCGCTTTCGGATATGATTTTACCATCATAGTGATTTATCGTGTGGGCAATTCTTTCTATTTTAGTTCAAAACAAACCTGGAATCTTGTTTAAGGTGACTCATCTTTTCAGATCTAGAAATTTCAATATTGATAGTATTTCTGTAGGCGTGACTGAGAATCCTGATTATTCTAAGATGACTATAACCACATATGGTGATGAAAAACAAGTAGATCAAATCGTAAAGCAACTAGATAAGATGATTGACACAGTTAAAGTTGAACACTTGGATGAGCACAAAACAGTATATCGAGAACTAAGTCTTTTTAAGATTAATCTCAGTAATGCTAATGATAGCATGGAAATTAACAAATTAGCAAATGCATATGGGGGTAAAGTTCATGATGTAAAAAAGGATTCAATAATGGTTGAATTAACTGCCACTCCTGATCAAATTCAAGCATTTGAGGAATTAGCAAAACCATTTGGTATTATTGATGTGGCCAGAACTGGAGTTGTTGCTTTACAAAGGAGCGGAGCATGAACATTAGAATATTTGATACAACATTAAGAGATGGAGAGCAAACCATTGGTGTATCTTTATCTCCAGAACAAAAATTAGCAATCGCAAAAAAACTTGATGAATTAGGTGTTGATGCAATTGAAGCTGGTTTTCCAGTAATTTCAGAAGGTGAATTTAAAGCAGTTAAGATGATTACAAATGAAGGATTATCTTGTGAGATTGCAGGATTAACTAGAACTATCAAGAAAGACATTGATGCCGCAATTGATGCTGGATTAAATTATATTCACACATTCATTGCAACATCTGATATTCACTTAGAATACAAACTCCAAATGACTAGAGATCAAGCACTTGAAAAAGCAATTGAGGCAGTTGAATATGGAAAATCCCATGGATTACAAGTTGAATTCTCAGCTGAAGATGCTACGAGAACTGATAGAGAATTCTTGAAAAAAGTATTTGTTGAAGTAGCAAAAGCAGGAGCTGACAGAGTAAATATTCCTGATACTGTAGGGTATTGTACTCCTGAATATATGGCAGAAATAACTAGAGATACAGTAGATGCCACAAAACTTCCAGTAAGTGTTCACTGTCATAATGATTTTGGATTAGCAGTTGCAAACTCATTAGCTGGAATTCATGCAGGGGCATCATGTGCGCATGTTACAATAAATGGTATTGGTGAACGTGCAGGAAATGCATCGTTAGAAGAACTTTCCATGGCATTGAAATGTTTGCCATATGATCAAAAATACGAAACTAATATCAAATCTGAATTAATTTATGGTACATCCCGATTTATCTCAAAGACTGTTGGTATTATGGTCCAGCCAAACAAGGCAATTGTTGGTGCTAACGCATTTGGTCATGAATCTGGTATTCATACACATGGAGTCTTGAGTAATCCTCTTACATACGAGCCTATCAGTCCTGAATTAGTTGGAAGAAAAAGATGGCTCCAAGTTGGTAAACATGCAGGAATTCATGGAATGAATGCAATGCTTACAGAATATGGAGTTAAACCAACTGAAGAGCAATCAAAACAAATCTTAGATAAAGTTAAAGTGTTAGGTGATCAAGGAAAACAAATTACTGATGTAGAGTTGCTTTCTATTGCAAGTGATGTTTTAGGAGAAAAAGAACTCAAAAGAATTGTTCAATTAACTGGATTCTCAGTATCAACAGGTATTGGAACAATGCCTTATGCATTTGTAAAATTAAATATTGATGGCCAAGATCATATTGGAACTGATTACGGAGTAGGTCCAGTAGATGCTGCACTTAATGCAATTCAAAAGATTACTGGAAAAATTTCAGAGATTAGAATCAAAGATTATGGTTTAGATTCTATTTCTGGTGGCTCTTCTGCATTATGTGAAGTTACAGTAAAGGTTGAAGATGCACTAGGAAATAAGGTATCTGCAAAATCAGTTGGCGAAGACATTGTAACTACTTCAGTTAAAGCCGTAATTGATGCAATCAATAGAATAATGCTCAAAAAGATGCTTCAAGAAAAACAAATCAACTAAATCCTAAAATTCCCTTCTTTTTAATAAAGTATTATGTATAAAATCTCGTTAATTACTGGTGATGGAATTGGACCTGAATTATCCGAATCTGCAGTTTCAGTATTAAACACAATTAACGATAAATTTGATTTAAACTTTGAAATCATAAAATTATCTGCTGGGGATAAGGTCCTTGCAGAAACTGGCAAGGCATTACCTGATGAGACAATTAATGCCATTAAACAATCCGATGCATGCATTAAAGCACCTGTTGGTGAGAGTGCAGCTGATGTGATTGTAGTATTAAGGCGAATTCTTGATCTTTATGCAAATATCCGACCTGCAAAATCATACCCCAACATGCCTGCATTACGTGATGATATTGATATGGTAATTGTTCGAGAAAATACTGAGGATCTCTATACTGGTAAAGAATTCAGTTTAGGAAATTCTGCTGTTGCATTGAGAATAATTTCAGAGTATGCATCAAAACGAATTGCAAAATATGCATTTGAAACCGCAACACAACGAGATTCTATGAAAAAAGTAACATGTGTCCATAAATCAAATGTTATGCGAATCACTGATGGATTATTTGCAAAAACATGCACTGAAATCTCAAAAGATTATCCTGACATTTTGTTTGAAGAAATGTATGTAGATGCATGTGCTATGAATTTAATTCGTCAACCTGAAAAATTTGATGTAATAGTTACGACAAATTTGTTTGGCGATATTCTCTCTGATGAGTCATCTCAGGTTGTAGGAGGATTGGGGATGGCACCAGCTGCAAACATTGGTGATGATTTTGCATTGTTTGAACCTGTTCATGGAGCTGCGTTTGACATTGCAGGAAAAAATGTTGCAAATCCTTCGTCATTTTTATTATCAATTAAGATGATGTTGGATTGGTTGGGCAACAAACATAACGATTCTAAATGTATTGAAGTTGGAGAAAAGTTAGAATCAACAATTTTTGACTTGGTAAAATCTGGTGTTAAAACTAAAGACATTGGTGGAGATATGTCTACTTCTGAATTTACTAAACATATTACGGACAATATACAAAAATAGAATCCACCAAACAGGCGTGGATTTGTGCTATGTGAATAATGTTTAGATGAGATTTTTTCCTTCGTCTATTAATATCTGATAGAATTTCTTTCTGCCGCATCTAATAATTCAGGCCAATGATTCCGCAAACTTATTTTATTTTTTCCCGATTTTCAATAAATTCACGGTATGGACAAATATCAGAATTTGCAATAAACTGATAACCTTCAAGAATCCTGTAGAAGGATTTACTTTCACAGGCTTGGAGTTCTGCTAGAGTAACATACGTTTCAAATTCTCCTGATGGAAAAACAATATCATGTTTTGATCTGAATGGAAATAGTGGAATATGTTTACAATCAGGAATATTTACTCTAATTCTAAAGAAACCAATCTTTGCATCTTTGTGAATTGTTTTTCTTTTAATCCATTTTCCATGAGTCAAATCAGGGATTTGTGTCATTGCATATGGATATGCAGAGTTGATATAATATAGATAATCCAGTTCCAACAAATCCACGTTTCAGAATCTCAAATCGTCCACCGTAATAACTACGATATACCATTTCCTGAATCAGACATACGAAATGGCTTTGATTGGAAATATGATAACAGTCATTTTGAATATGATGTTAATTGTAAGGACATGCAATTTGATAGGATTGAGAATGGATGGGCGCTAAATTGTTATCCTGAAAATGCAATTCATCAAAGTTTTACTTAAAATGATCAAAGATTTTTAAAAATATTGTTTTCTATGACTGAGTATTCTCTAGTCTTTTCTCTTCTTCACATCTGATGTTGGTGGATTCAAAGACCAAAAAAATAATGTGAATCCTATTGGAATCATAATTAGCAAAGCTGCTACGATTGAGATTGTGTAAAAAGTAGGATCTAGTCCTGGAATAAATGGTCCTGGAAATACTGCGTATAACCACAAAAATGCAACAAATATTAGAATAACTTTATTTTTTTTGATTAATTTTTTCCATCCTAGATGGCGTTTCTGAATGTAACAATCCTTACAACGTGTCCTGTCATCTACCATACATGATGTGCAACAAGTTTTTTCACAAAAATAGCATATCCTATCCCCAAATGAAGATCCACAATAATCACATTTATGCACTAATCAATATCACTTCCTTTGAATTTATCTCTTTTTCAAAAATCACCAATTTTTATTAGTCACATTTTTGATTACATTATAAATGGTAAAATGCTGTATTTGTAAATTAGTTGAGGGCACACTAAAAATCACTGATGGTAATCCAAAATACAAAAATAAACCAATCTGCAAAGAATGTCAGGGTTATAGAAAACTTCTAAAAGAAACCAAATAGATTACTCTGTTTTATTTTTATTTTTCTCAGCCCATTTTTCATACATTGATATCAACTCATCTACATCTTTTCCCTCTTCAGAATATGTTACAATTACCCCAAATGTTCCTTTTTTGTCATGACCCCTTGCAAAATACCCCCAAAAAGAATCTGGTAGCTTGACAAAATTGTTTGAATCATGTGAAACTCCTACCAAATTATTTCCAATTACTTCTACCACTTTTTTTGCATCTTGAGATTCAATCATAAATTCTCATTATTCCAATACAATAAAAATCTGAACAAATTATGGGCTGAGTCTATCAGGATCCCTTGGGTACAAAACAACTTCACGAACATTATCGATCCCAATCAATGTGGTCATCAGTCTATCTAACCCCATACCCCAACCAGAATGTGGTGGCATTCCCCAATCAAATGTTTTTAGATGATCTTGGAATTGCATAGGATCCAAATCTTGTTCTTTGAGTCTTGACTTTAACATCTCAGGATTATGTAATCTAGTTCCTCCAGAGGACAATTCTAGATATCCAAATTGCAAGTCAAATGAGCATGATAATGTGGGATCTTCATCTTTTTCTCTTATGTAAAATGGCTTAAGTTTCATTGGCCAGTCAATTAAGAAGAAAAATCCTGGATGATTATCCCCGATTATTCTGAGATGAGAATCAAGCAAATCATCCCCGAACTTTATTTTTTCTCCTGTTTTTTGTAGTTCTTCAACACATTGAGAATATGTAATTCTCTCAAATGGTGATTTTGGAACTTCAATTGTATGACCAATCTTTTCTTGCTCTTTTTTACACTTTTCTGAAGTGTACTTGTAGACTTCCATCACTAGAAATTCTAAGACGTCCATGACGTCATTGTAATCCATGAATGCTGCCTCAATGTCTATGCTGGTAAATTCAGAGAGATGTCTACCTGTATGAGAGTTTTCTGCACGATAAAAATTTGAAATTTCAAATACTCGCTCTAACCCAATGGTCATCTGTTCTTTGTACAATTGTGGACTCTGGGCCAAATATGCAGTTTTTCCAAAATAATCTAGAGAAAATAAATTAGCGCCACCTTCACTTGCACTACCAATAATTTTGGGAGTTGTAATCTCTATGAATTTTTTTTCAGTCAATGTTTTTCGCAGTGATTGCAAAACATGATGTCGAAGCTTGAAAATTGAAGCTGTTTTTTGGTTTCTCATATCTAGTGCGCGATGATTCAATCTGGTATCGATATTACTTTCAACTCTACCAATAGGATCAACTGGTAATGGATGAATCGCCTTACCTAGCACTTCAATTTCATCTGCCTTAATTTCAAATGCAAAGTCTCGAGCTTTAGTTTCTTGTACAATCCCCTTTACAGAAACTACACTCTGACGATTAATCTCTCCCAGATTGTCATTTAATTCACCTTTTACAATTACTTGAGAGATTCCTGTAACATCACGTAAAGTAATAAATGATATTTTACCTAGCTTTCTAAAATCTTCTACCCATCCACCAAGAACCACTTGTGTTCCAATCAACTGAGTAGTTAATTCATCAATATCGTGAGTTTTAAGAAAAACCATACCTATCTTTTATCCTCAAATTCTATCTCAATGTCAAGGTTTCGGGCATTTCTTACAATTTGTACAACTTTTTCAGTATCTATTGGAAACTTTGGTGTCCATTTACCTGATACTACAGCTTTTGTCTTTTGAACTCCTCCGGGTGCCCAAACTGCATTGATTGATAGGATTTTGGTAGGAAAGAACAAGTCTTCAATGAATCTTTTATCATTCTCATCTGCTTCCACAAGCCAAATTTTCCCTTTGAATTGATCTTGAAGTAATCTGTAAAGTGTCCGACTTTGTCTAATTGCCATAATATCATTCTTTGCTAATGATAAAACAAAATTTCCATCAAATTCCTTACAAGAATACAGCGTAAAATTTTCAATCTCTTTGTTTGATTTTGCAGTATTTGCAAGAATAATTGATGCATCTACATCTGCCTTTGTTAGTTCTCCTGATTCTACCTTTCCTTCACATTTTGGACAGAGAACTGAATTTTTTGCATCAAAACTACAAATTGGAAGTATCATTTGAATCGACTTTTTTTCATTTCAATAATGTTGTTTATATCCCTTAGTGAAAACAAAAATTCTAGTTTGGATCAAACAGAGGTATGGTTTTTTTAGACATTATTGGGTTATCTGTAAAATATCCCTCATCTTCTGGTCCCGTTTATGCTGTAGATGATGTCGATATTCATTTAGAGGATGGAGAATCAATCGGAATCGCAGGTGAGAGTGCATGTGGAAAAAGTACATTGGGATTGTCAATAATTAGAATGCTTTCTGGAGGAAATACCCAAGGTAAAATTTTCTTTGAAGATGACTCTATTTTGGATTTGAGTGAATCTCATTTTAATACAAAATATAGGTGGAAAAAAATCTCAATGATTTTTCAGGGTGCAATGAATGCACTAGATCCTGTTTTTACAATAAAGGATCAATTTCTTGAAATTCTAAAACAATATAATTTTGATGGAAATTCCAACCAATTAATTTCAGATGCTATGAATTCTGTCAGTTTAGATGAAAATGTTTTAAAAAAATATCCTCATGAATTAAGCGGAGGTATGAAACAAAGAGTAGTTATTGCAATGGCATTGCTCTTAAAGCCAAAATTTGTCATTGCAGATGAACCTACTACCGCACTTGATGTATTAATTCAGGCTCAAATTATCAATTTACTTAAAACCCTCAAAAAAGAAGGTATGTCCTTTTTGTTAATCACTCATGATTTAGCGGTGTTATCTGAAATTGCAGACAAACTTGGAATAATGTATGGTGGACAAATTGTAGAATTTGGTTCTTCAGAAGAAATCTACAAAAATCCAAAACATCCTTACACAAAAGGACTATTGGAATCCATCCCGACATTAAAGGGTGGCGTTCCAAAATACATCAAAGGAATTCCTCCAAGTTTACTTGATGCTCCTACTAAATGCAGATTTTTGGAAAGATGCCCTTTGGCAATTGAAAAATGCAAAGAACTTCCTCCTAAACTTAAAACTAAAACCGGATATGTTCGATGCTGGCTTTATGAAGATGAATGATGTTTTTATTTTGAATTTAGATACTCACTATCAATTTTTTTTAAATAAATTTCCTGAATCTCTGTAATTTCTCGCTGTGTTGTATTTATTGAAATCATCTTAAGATAATTTGTAACATCTTGATTTTTCTGCATTTTTTCAAACTCTTCAATTTTTTTCAATGACTCTTGCTCAAATTTAATTATATTTTGTAACTCCCTACTAATTTCTCCCACTTTCATTTTTTCATAATCTTTGGATTTTGATTTTCTAAAACTAATTTCATCTATAATTTTTTCAATCTCATCCATGTTTCTACTTTATTTTGTATTTTAATATTAATTTTAAATTTTTATTTCTGATTTTCCTTTTTATGCTCTAAGATGTGCTTTAATCCGTCTGTCATGCTTAATGAATCTAAATCAATATCACAGTAAGGACACTTCAAAGTAATTCAAGCATCTGAATATTTTTTAACAATTGGAAGACATGAATCTATTATTCGTAACACTTCAGATCTAATTACTTTTTTATCAATTGATAACCAGACTCTAATTTTTTTTATTGCAAATGAAATTGTCTGAATCTTTTTTCTTTCTTCCCAAGAAAATTCAATCTCTCCTAGACTCTTGTCAAAAAATCCTCCAAGATCTGTTTTCATGGCAATATGTGAAAATTGGAACTGGGTGTTCTTTTCATCCAAAAGAGGAATCAAATCTGATCTTCTTTTATAAGCTAATAATTCTCCACTCTCACCAATTACGCCTACAAATCTGATGTATGGGCTTATTGTGATTATGGTGTCGGATATTGATTCACAGTCTTTTTTTAACATTTGATTTTTCTCTGAAAAGATGTTATTTTAATGATTATTGTGAGCAACTCTTCTAGTTTTAATTAAATAATGCCCGAAAACAGTTTGATTTGTGGATTTTGTTGACCTATTTCCATTTGCTCCGGAAGTAGGATATCTCAGTTTATCTCTTGTCAATTTCTTTGGTTCTCTTGTTCCCTTTGTACCACTACCTGGATTTTTACTACTTGCTACTATGGCAGTAGGTGATCAATTTGATCTACATGTTTTAGCTTTGCTATCTGCTGTTACTGCTACTGCTGCAAAACAAATCATCTTCTATGTCAGTTATGGTGGAAGAAAAATTATCAATGAAAAGACTAGAAAAAGAATGCGCCCTTTTGAAAGATTAGTTAAAAGATATGGTGCTGGTGCTGCGTTTTTTGCTGCAGCCACTCCGATTCCGGATGATCTAGTATATGTTCCATTAGGATTGGCAAAATATAATCCAAAACGATTTTTTATTGCAACTCTAACTGGTAAAATTGTTCTTAGTTATTCTATTGTTTTTATTTCACATTATCTTGGTTTGTCTTTGGTAGAACCTTTTCTTGAAAACATAGATGATGCTACTCCTATTTACATTGGAATTATAATTTTTGGAGTTATGATGACATCTGTGGTAATTTTGCTTTTAAGATTGGATTGGGTGAGGATCCTTGGGAAATTTGCACCATGGACTTTGGATGAAAATAACAAAGACTAAATTTTTTTAATATTTATTTTAAAATTCCATAACTTGTCAGTTGCTTTTCTTATTCCTATTCTTGGAGATTCATAGATCTTTCCTGATTTAATTCCATCTTCAATGTATAATTTTGCATCTTTAGTTAAATCTACACCGTAATACTCTTTTGTTATCTCTAGGGCCTGTGTTAATTTAGCAGGTCCATTAGTAAGATTTTTTAAGTTTGTTGTTCCTCTGTTCTTTTGGATTTTTTTAATTCCTTTTTCAGGCTCAATTGCACGAATTAAAACTGCCCCTGCTTTGCTTTTTGGATGTCTTGCAACTACGTTAAAGCAATAATGCATTCCATATGTAAAATAGATATATGCATGTCCTACTTCCTCAAACATTGCTTTATTTCTGTCTGTCTGCTTAACAAATGCATGGCTTGCAGGGTCATCTGCATGTCTATATGCTTCAGTTTCAGTAATAATTCCTGTTATCACCGTCCCTCTAATTTTTCTAATTATTCTTTTTCCTAAAATATTTCTTGCAACTGTTACTGTATCTTTATTATAAAATTCTCTAGGCAGCATACTCAATATCTACGCTAATTTCTTTCCCGTTTTTTAATTCTCTTATATTTTCAAACAGTTTTACAATATCCCTCTTTAACACATCAATTAGTTCTTGATTGTAGATTGTTGCTGCTGGATGAATGGTGAGAAAATATAGTTGATTGTCTTTTCTTACTATTTTACCTCTGAATTTTGTTATTTCAGAACCACCTAAAATTGAATTAAATGCAGTATTTCCTAAAATACAAATTATCGTTGGTTTGATTATTGAAATTTCTTGTTTTAGATACTCTTGACATGTTTTTCTCTCATCAGCATTTGGAACTCTGTTCTTTGGAGGTCTGCACTTTACAACATTTGTGATGTATACTGATTCTCTAGAAATCCCTGCTTCATCAAGTGCAATTGATAGTTTCTTTCCGGCAATTCCGATAAATGGTTCGCCATTTTTGTCTTCGTTTCTTCCAGGTGCTTCGCCAACAAAAATCACATCTGATTGAAAATTTCCTTTTCCTGGGACTGAATTGGTTCTAGTCTTACAAAGATCACACTTTGTACAATTTATGACATTTTGTTTAATTACTTCTAATTCTTGTTTCATTTTAGTTTATACTCTTCACTGTTGCAGTACCGCGAATTGTTGGTCCTCCATTCCCCATAATCATTGATTGCATAGGATCTCCTTTACCACAATTGGTTATTGGTCTAACTGTAAAGTCATTTCCACATGCATTGATTGACTCAAAAAATTCTGGCGCTGTTCCCATCACAATAACATCTCTTAACAAGTCTGTAATTTCACCATTTTCGATTTTTTGAGCGTATTGACATGAAATACTCCAATTATATCGTTTCATATCTATTGATGGAATTTTCATATTTGAAATAAGGTATCCTTTTTTGACTTCTTTGATTATTTCATCCGTATTTCTATCTCCATTTCCGATACATGTGCATGCCATGCGAATCAAAGGCATGAATCGATAGTTTGTAGCCCTCATATTTCCAGTTGGCTCGGTGTTAAAAATTTGAGCAGTTTCTCTATTTTGCATGTGATTTTTTAAAATTCCATTTTCAATAAGCGTAGTTTTTTTAGTTTCAATTCCTTCATCATCAAAATAATACCATCCTAAACTTTCTTTAATTGTAGGATCATCAAACACATTTAGATTCTCTGATCCTATTTTTTCTCCAATTTTTCCTTTCCACCAAGCGCCTCCAGCCCATGCCATTTCTTTTCCTAATACTCTGTCTGCTTCTGATGGATGACCTAGTATTTCATGTGTAAGCAATGATACAAAGTCTGGATTCATTACAACTGTTGTCTGTTTTTCTTTGACAGGTTTTGCCAAAATTAATTCTGATGCTTTTTGGGAAATATCTTTAGCTTTTTGTTGAATTTTATCTTTATTGGTAATCTGTTCTAATCCTCCTCTTCCTCCTTCTGTGATGTTTATTGATTGTGTAATTCCTGATTCATGTGCTACTGCAATCATGTTTGTCACAACATCTGTAAAATTCTGTTCAATTTTAGAGCCCTCACTATTTACAAAATATTTTGAATTTACTGTGTACCATGGACTGATAATTGATTTGATGATTCGTGGTGTGTCTAAAATAATTTTACTACATTCTAATCCGATTGTAATTAATTCATCAATCGATGGTTTTTTTGAAACTGGAAAATCAATTTTGATATTATTTGTTTGATTTGGATATTGATCTATTTTCTTTTTATTTTCTATATGGTGAGACGAGTTTTTTATTGCATGATTAATTTTTTCTTTGATTTCGTCAAATGATTTTGGATCTGTGATTGAACAAAAACTCCATGCTCCTTCTTTGATTAGTCTGATTCCTAAACCAGAATCGCTATATGTTTTGACATTTTCTATTTCCTTATTTTCTATATGTACTGATTTTTTTCCTTGTTGCTCAGCCCTTATATCACAATATTGGGCTCCATTCTCAATAGCGTACTTGATCCCACGGTCTGCTAGTTCTTGCAGTACTGCATTCATAATTAATTAGAATTAGAGAGCCTCGTAAATCTTCTGGTTTTCAGTAATTTGAAATTGCAGGCATGGTGAAATAATACTCGTCCTCAAACTCATAGTCTACTGTACCTTTTTTTCGTAAAAATTCAAAATACTTGATACAATTTTTATAAAATTCATTGCTTTTTTGCTCTTGTTCCATGATTGCTTTTTTAAAATATGCATTTTTTTAAGAGAGTGAGTAATTTTAGCTCTGAAAGTTTGTTTTCTTTAAGCAGGCGTTACCGTTAATTTTATCTGATTGGTTGATTTTGGAAGTGTAAATGAAAATTCTACTCCTTGGCTTATTTCACTTCACAGAAATCTCTCCAAAATGATTAACTATGATTCCTTTACAAATGACCAATCTTAAACAATTCCTCCAAAAATGATGGTCTTACTGTAACAAAAGAAATCATATAATATGATCCTAATGCAAAAATAATTTTAATCACTGCTGGTGATGAACAAAAAGTCATTCAGAATCATATTGATGAGGGTGCACCTTCTTACGTTTCAAAGCCATTTGATTTTAATTCCGTTTTAGTTACCATTAAAGAAATTTTAGAAAGTAATTTAGGGAATAAGCCTGGAACAAATAATTAGAAAACTTGTCAAAAATAGTAGCTGATACTAGCGTAATAATTAATGGTGAACTAATTACTCAGATAGAAACAGGTTCAATTAGAAATTCTCAAATCATTATTCCCCAAGCTGTATTTGATGAGTTACAATCTCAGGCCTCAAATAAAAAAGAACAGGGATTTATTGGATTAGAGAAAATTAGAAAACTCAATGATCTATCTGGAGGTTTTGGCTTGGAGATTGTTATGAAAGGTCCTCATCCTTCTACAGATGATATCAAGTTTGCTGCTACTGGTAGAATTGATGCTCTGATATCTGATATGGCAAAACAAAACGATGCAGTTCTTTACACTTCTGATAACGTACAACATCTAGTTGCACAGGCTGAAGGAATTGAAACTGTATTTCTTAAAACCAAAATTAAAGATGAAAAATTAGAATTTTTAAAATTTTTTGATTCTGAAACTATGAGTATTCATCTTAAAGAAAATCAATTTCCGTTGGCAAAAAAAGGAACGCCTGGTGCTTTTTTATTAACTCAAATCAGTGATGAGATTCTTACAAAATCTTATTTGAAGATGATTTCATCACAAATATTTGATATTGCAAGTGTTTCTGATTCAAGTACCATTGAAATCTCAAAGACAGGTGCATCCGTAATCCAACACAATGATTATCGAATCGCCATAACTTATCCTCCATTTTCTGAATCTTATGAAATTACCATTGTTCATCCAATCATTAAACTATCCTTGGAGGATTATGAAATTTCTGATGAATTAATGGAACGATTGTATGATAGAGCTGAGGGAATTGTAATTTCAGGTGCTCCAGGTTCTGGAAAAAGTACGCTTGCGTCTGGACTGGCAAACTTTTATCACAAAAAAGGGAAAATTGTTAAAACATTTGAATCTCCTCGAGACTTGCAAGTGGATCCTGGCATCACACAATATGGAAAATTAGATGGAAGTTTTGATAACACTGCAGATATTTTACTTTTAGTTCGTCCTGATTATACTATTTTTGATGAAGTAAGAAGACGGGAAGATTTTAGAACATTTGCTGATTTACGATTAACTGGAGTTGGAATGGTTGGAGTAGTGCATGCAAACTCACCATTGGATGCAATTCAACGTTTTATTGGAAAGATCGAATTAGGAATTATTCCAAACATCTTGGACACTGTGATTTTTGTAAATGATGGAAGAATAGAAAAAGTATATGATCTTGAATTAAAAGTAAAAGTGCCTTCAGGTATGACTGAATCTGATCTAGCACGACCTGTAATTGAGGTGAGAAATTTTCAAGATAATGTCTTAGAACATGAAATATACACATTTGGAGAAGAGAATGTGATTGTTCCTGTTGCAAAGCGAGTTCAAAAAGTTGGAATTGAAAAGCTTGCTGAAGATAAAATAAAGGATACTTTCAAAAGATATGATTCTAGTGCGCAAGTTGAAATTTTATCTGATAATAGAGTAAAAGTACTCGTTAATGAACAGTATATCCCATCAATCATCGGAAGGGGTGGTTCTAATATTAATGAAATTGAAAAATCACTTCAAGTCCATATTGATGTAGTGGCAAAAAATTCTGAAAATCTATCATTAACATCAAATGATATTCCTTTTACATTTTCAGAATCAAAAACTGCGTTACTTCTGACTGTTAACAGAGAATACACATCTATGCATGCTGATATCTATGTCAATGACAAATTTTTGACATCTGTAAGAATTGGTAAAAAGGGACAAATAAAAATTCCAAAACGATCTGATACTGCTAGAAATCTTATTAATTCTACCTCTTCACAAAGCAACATAAAATTATATCTTAAAGATTTTTAAAATTTTCAATAATCTTAGGATTTGCTTTTAGAAAAGTAATGAATTTTCTTAATTGCCTTATTGTTTTCGGATTCAGATGGTGCTCAATTCCTTCTGTGTCTTGATTAGCAGTATCGTATCCTACTCCTAAAATTTCAAAGAATTCTAGTAAAATTCCATGGTTTTGTCTTATGCCCTCAGCTACTTGTGTCCCTTTACTTGTAAGATTAATTCCGTGATACTTTTCATATTCTAAAAATCCTCCATCATCTAATCTTTGAAGCATCTTAGTTACACTAGGTGCACTAACATTCATGTATCTTGAAATATCTAACGTGGTGGCATATCCCTTTAATTCTACAAGCTCGGATATTATTTCTAAATAATCCTCCATTCTAGTACTTGAACGAGTTCTTTCAGTTTGGTGAGCGGCTTTTATTGAATCTAGTCTCTTAGAATTTTTAGATTTCATGTGTTCTTTGTATCTAACTTAAATCTATTATAATTGAGTGTCTTTTCCATAAACTTGGTTACTCTTTGTTGACTTGAGTGTGATGCTAGTTGATCTTTGAATGTTAACTATTTTTTATAAAATCTATATTTGTATGGTAGACCTCCTAAAGGATCGACTAGTAAATTTAAGGAAAATCTCTGATTCAGCTAAACGAAGAGCCAATCTGTATACAGATATTGCCAAAATTGACAGCAAACATGCCAATATCTCGTTGGGTGCTCTTCAGAAAGCTCCTGCACCTGGTAAAAAACTACAAAAAATTGGATTTTTGATGCTATGGATTCCAGAACCAACTGGTGTCACTTGTGCTGTTGGAGGTCCCATGATTGTTGCAGGAAGATATCTTGACAAGAAATACAACGGTTCTACTATTCACGATATTGGTCATGAAACAAAAAACACTCTTTCATCAATAAGCGAATTTAAGAATTCCATAATGTAACACCTTTAGTTTTTAAATAGACTGCGATAAATTACCTCATGACTACTAGATCACAAGTACTGATTCCTATTTTTATTGCCGCTGTGATTATTGGCGCTGTTGGTTTGATGTCTATTCCTAGTGAAAGTAAATTAGAATCTGTTGAATTCCCTAGAGGAACGATAAAGGTTGATGATGTTCCATTACAAGTACAGATTGCAGACACTGAGCCAAGACGTGTTCGTGGTTTAATGTTCCAAGATGAATTACCCTATGATCAGGGAATGATTTTTGTGTTTGAACAATCCGGTCTTTACTCTCTTTGGATGCTTAACATGCAATTCTCACTTGACATGATTTGGTTTGATGAAGACGGCAAAGTTGTACACATTGAAAAAAATATTCCTCCATGTAAAAGTCCATTAGAAATAACAACTTGTCAAAGTGTAGTTCCTGACAACGAAGCAGTTTATGTTCTTGAAGTCACATCTGGATTTGTTGAACAAAATAACATTACAAAAGATTCTGTATTGAGTATAATTTCTATTTAATTTTAGAACATCTTTATGCCAGATCCTCTTAACATGATTACGATGAATAAAATAATTTTAATTTCAATTTTAATTGGATTTGTAATTATTGGCTCTACTTCATTTATTTTAATTTCTGAAAATTCTTCGGTATCAAAAATTTTAAATCCTGTTTATGAAAATGATTTTACTTTTTATGATGTGGAAAAACTAGAAAAATCTCTTGCAGAAGAAAATATTTTCATGTCCACTCCTACTGCGATCACTGATCATACCATAGATCAATATTGTACATACTTTGATTCTAAAAATAATCAGAAAACTGTAGAGTACTGTACTACTACTGCACTTTTAAACTCTGATGGTGAAACAATTGGAAATCTAAACATGGGTGGAATGCCTGATGATCCTATACTGGCACTTGCAATAATTGATGCTTCTCCATTATTGAATTCAAAAAAAGATGAGGTCAACAGTGTTTTTCAGACTATGATTGAGACATTGGTATGTGATTGCTGGGAGATACGTAAACCCGGAGGATTTGAATCCATCAAATCTTGGCTTGATACTGCTGAAGAAAAATACACTGAATCCTCACAAACCACACTCAAATCAGAAATTACAGGTTTAGACAACAAGAGATTGATTTTGGAGATCACTTCAACTGATAAGTCTTATTTGTGGACACTAATTGTTCTCAAGTAGTCTGATTATATAAGACAAAATTCTTTGATTGACGATTACGATGATTGAACAATTATGGTTGATTCTTTTGGGATTTGCTGCTGGAATTTTAGGTTCAATGATTGGTCTTGGTGGAGGTATTGTCGTGGTTCCAGTATTGACGTTTCTTGGTTTTTCTCCCACAACTGCTGCAAGTAATAGTCTTTTTGCTGCATTGAGTAATGCCATTGCATCTACTATTTCATATTCTAAACAAAAAAGAATAGATATCTCCTTGGGATTGAAACTTGGATTACTTTCAATCCCTGGTACTATTTTAGGTGCCATAATTTCAACTGATGTGGCCCCTGATATTTTTAAAATTTTATTTGGTTTTGTATTGATAGCCTCAGCAGCTTACATTTTTTTGAGAAAAAAAATTGAAACTAAAGAAAAAATATTATCTAAACAAATAATGATTTTTGCAATAGGCGCGAGCTTTTTTGCAGGAATCATTTCTGCATTTTTTGGAATAGGTGGAGGCATTGTCTTTGTTCCTTTAATGGTTGCTGGAATGGGAATGGCAATGAAACGAGCTGCACCTACATCTCAATTAATATTATTGTTCTCCTCTTTATCTGGAGTTATTTCGCATAGTCTTCTTGGTCATCCTGATTTCACTCAAGCAGGATTTTTAGCGATTGGTTCTTTTGCTGGAGGTTTGGTTGGTGCACGCTTGTCTATTGATATTAAAGAAAGATATTTACAAATAATTGTCTCTGTTGTAATTTTGGTTGCTGCAGGAAAACTCTTTTTTGATTCAGTAGCAGGGAATGCAGAATTTTTTGGATTTTAGCCTCTAATTTTTTCTTATATTTTTATTCTTATTTTGTAAAATAGAATGTCGATCAGATCTTTTGAACTGAGGAGACTAGCTCCTTGGTATTTTATTTATGTTGGCGGTTCTTTCTTTATTCTGTAAATGTTTCTTTTTGAAAGAACAATTATTTCTCCATCTTGGTTAGTTCCTTCATAATCAATTCTAATCTTTCCAAATTCTTCATCAATGTCATCTTTTTGTGATACTGTAAATTTTAATTTCAAAACTTGCTCAGTATACAACGTCTTTAGAAATCTCGTGTTTCTATTTTCCCATTCTGGATCTCCATCTGTTCCAACAAAAACAATATGGTTTCCATAAATCTGACTTAGTCTTGTAAACTCACCTTCCATTCTAGATAAGATTGCTCTTCCTGAAACAATTTTTTGTTCTCCTTTTTGCCTGTCTTCTAAGAATGCATTTCTGACTCTTGAAAAATTTAGGTATTCTTCTAATTCTTTATCTGAAATACTGCATGTAGAATAGAATGAATCGCCTACTCTAAATTCTGAAAATTTTTTCATTCTTATCTTGATTCATCAACACAGAAAACTATCTCTGATGATGAGGTTGCATTCTCTGATACTAGAAAATTAAATGCATCTGCAATTCTTTGATTGTTTGGTTCTGAACCTGTTACAGAACCTGGGAAAATTGTAAACATTCTGATTTTTGAACTTAGAACGTCGCTTAATTCTTGATTAACTGTAGTTGTAAATGGTCTTAGTGCTCCTCTGAAAACTTCTACTTGTGCTCTTTGTGTTCCTGTGACTTTTTTTCCAATTGGCAAATCTGGTCCAATTATCATGATTGCCCCTTTTGCATCTTTGTACAGACGTGGATCTTTACTTCCACCCGGAACAAATTGTTCAAGTGCTCTTTGTGCAACTGTAGCTGGGGTTGAGATAAATTTTTCAGTTAATGCTTCCCAATTTGCTCTTGATAATTCTGTTATTTTTGATATGTCTGGAAGTTTTCCAGTTACATGAATCACGCCTAGAATATCACCAATGTTGGTTTTTGCAGTGTTTAACCATCTTGCAACTTCTTCAGGATTCTTTATGTCTACTACATGAGAGTGAAATTTACTACTGATGTATTCTTGTAATTCTGTTGATGTTGATTGAGATATGAAACATGCAACTTTTCCTCCATTTTTCTCAACATGTTGTGCCAAAAACTCAACTCGTTCAGCATCATCTTTATCAGTTGCATCAATTGTAAACACAACTGTTTTTCCTGTAAAGTCTGGTTGATGAATTCCTGGTGTGGTGGTTCCAATATGTGGCTTTACTGGATAAAATACTCTGTCTCCTGGAATTACTTTACCGTTAATTATTTTTGCAATTTCATCATCGCAAAGATTGAGTACTGATTCTGCAACTTGACTTTGTGATAGGAATTCCTTGTTTGCAATCATGTGTGATGTGTTGTTTTGCACTTTTTCTGCAATAGTTTGTATTTTGTTTAATAGACTTGTAAATGTCTCAGTTAATTTTGAAATGTCTCTGCCCTTTGCAAGTTTTGATGCTGCGTTTGCAATTCCTTTTTTGATAATACTTTCATCTTCTCCTAATAATGGAAGTAATTCTTTATTTGCTTCATCTACTTCAGTTGGATCTAAATCTTCAAATCCACTAACTCTCATAAACTCTGCAGCAGCCTTTGGGTAGACTGTTTTGTAAATTCTGTCTGAATGTACTGGGCCTGGATTTGTTGCAATTGAAATGATTCCCTTATCTGTTAATTCCCAAGACATTAATTCTGCTAATCTATTTTTTGCACCTTGAGCTGCAGTATATGGACTTCTAAATCTGTAAGGTCTTTGCTCTAATGGTCTTTCTTCTGTAAAGAATGTTGAAATTGTAATTATTTTTCCACCTTCTTTCATTACTTTTAGTACCTGAACAGAGCCCCAAAATGTTCCTGTCAGATGAATTCCGATTGTACTTTTAAACTCATCAAGTGGAGCATTTACAAAACAAGTAACAGGACCTGAAACACCTGCATTGTTAATAATATAATCTACAGTTACATTATCATTTTTTAGTGTATCAAACATGTTATTCATTGCTGTTTCATCGGCAACATCAACTCCTGCAAAAATTCTAACTAATGCCTTTATGCCTTGAGGGATTTTCCCTTCAAGTTCCCTTGCTGCCTCTTCTAATGGTTCTTTTCTTCTTCCAAGAATTATCACACTTGCACCCTCTTCAATGAACTTTGTAGCAATGGCTTTGCCTATTCCACTTCCGCTTCCTGTAATTAGGGCAATTTTATTTTGGAATTTTAGCATGAATAAAGATTCGAAACTTCCGTGATATTTAATTTGATTGATCTCTGTCTTTTTTCTTGATATCTTTATTTCAATTCCTGACTATCATCTTTTTCTATTTGTTTCACCCTATCAGATCCATTGAACAAACCTAGAGAACTGGACTATATCGCCAAAAAGAGACTTGAATCAAAGGCATTCAAGAATTTCATCCGAGGATCCAAAATGATACTACAAAGGCAGACTATACAGAATGGCTTAGAAATGACATTATGAAATTCGCCTTTGCTGAAAAAATCATATCTGAACCAGAGGCATACGATGAACTAATCAAACTGGATGAAGAGCAAATAACTGATTTTCTGCTAGATTGGATTGACTACAAGAAAGACCAAGGAGTCAAGGCTAAAACCATTGCCACAAAGATTTCTTCAGTTGAAATTTTCTTTGATATGAATAGGAAACTATTCCACAGAAAACTAGTTAGAAAAACCATTGACAGGGATGATACTCCAATTGGTGGTGGTGTGTCATTTACAGATGATAACATAAAACATATGTTGTCTGTTACCAAATCTCTTAGAAACAGGGCTCTGATTCATTTCTTTGCTAGTACTGGAACTAGACCTGGTGCATTGATTGATCCAATACTTTGTATCAAACATTTGGTAGAAATGCCACACCCAAAAAACCCTGCAATACAAAAATGGTGTTATGGTGTAAAAATTTATGATGAATCACGAGATGCATATTGGGTTTTTTTGACACCTGAAGCTATCGCATCATTGGATAAGTATCTTGAATATAGAACCACAAAAGGTGAAATTTTGAACAAGGAATCATATTTGTTTGCAACTGAAAATTCACAAACAAGAAAAAAGCATATCTTAATGATATTGGTTGCAGAAAAATCATGTAAAGAATTTTGGAACTGGCGGGAGTAAAACGAATCAAAGTAGGACAAAGATTCAATAAATCTACCATGTATGGATTTAGAAAAAAATTCAATGGCAAATGATGATGAAATTGCTCTAAACAAAGCAAAGCGGGAACTTGATAACTATGGCTATTATGAAATTGAATCAATAGAATCGCTTGGCAAAAACACCACAGTAATTGCCAATACTGGATCTTTGGAAATTGCCATAGACATTGACAATAAAACTGGGAAAACACTCAGCAAAGAAAAGATTGCAAGGCAATGACATGATTTCAAGTTATTTGAAAATTTGTGTAATGAAATTAAAACATGATGAAATTTTTTGAATTGTTCACAATAGTCTGAAATCTTCTTTTATTGTGTTTAGTGCGATATGTGTGACCGTATTTTCGACATTTGAGACGGCAGAGATATTTTTCACAAAATCACTCAATGAATTTCTGTTTTTGAACTTTCCTATCACCAAGGTATCTGTATTACCTGTTATGTCATAAACGGCACAAACATTTTCATTTTTGGCAAGCTCGTCTTCAATTTCCAGCATCTTTCCTTTTCTTGTTGTGACTTCGATTATTGCAGTAATGTCATAACCTAAAATTTCATGATCTAGACGAGCTGAGTATCCTTTGATAACTTTTCCTTGTTCTAATTTCCGTAATCTGGAAATAATGGTTACTGTTGAGATTCCAAGTTTGTGTGCTATCTGTCTTGATGATTGCCTTGCATCCACAAGTAAATGTTTTAGAATTTTTCTATTTGTTTCATCCAAATCCATGTCACTTATAGATTAAATAAATATTTAAAAATATTGTGTAAATCTTTATGAATATGAAGTATTTTCAGAATCTATATTATATTCATCTAATTGTAATAAAAATTGATGACTCTATTGTTAATGACAGATCCAGTGTTGGAAAAAATTCAGAATCATTTTGAGAGTATGGGATTACAATCATCAATAGTTGATGAAAAACTGGATTTTGAACTAGACTACAAAGATGTGCATTTCATGGATGGAAAAAATGGGATTGGCACTGCAGGCTCGTTGAGACTGAAAGATTCCCCTATTGATTATCTACATATTATCAAGAAGCAGGAATATGCAAAATGTGATTTTGCCGTGGGCGGCCATGTGGGAATGGGGGTTCACATTCATTCTTGGTATAAGATGCGATTCTTTCTTTCATTTCCTGAATCAATAAAATTGGGGCCATTTGATATGGGGACCCTTACAACAATTAAAAAAGGATTATTGCATTCAGAAGTTGAAAGTTTTGCCTGGAACGGTTACCAAAAACTAACCACCTTGCCACCAGGATTGGTGCGAGATAATGTAGCTGAAGCATTGTATTCTGATAAAATATTGAAAAAATTAATGATGAAATGTTTACTAAAAGAAAGAACTATTACTGTTTCTAGATACTCTCCAACGATACCTGTTGAAGTTACAGCAAAACCCACAAACTCAAAAATCAAAATAGAATCAACATGGAAACTTCAAAAGGATATGTTCATAGATAAAGATACATTGGACATGTATGAAATACTTGCAGGAATTGTTAAATCCACAGTAAACACTCTAAAGTATCATTTAAAATAATACCTCGAACATTGGATAAAATTTTAGACATAATTAATTTAATAATAAAATAAATGTCAAGATAAAATCTAGTTTGCTCTAATTTCTATAATGCTGAATATAATATAATCCACACCAAAAGTTTTACTGTCAATTATTATCTTGCTATATTCATTAGAATTAATTCATTTTATCTTGTATTTTTTGCATATAATTAAAATACATTTATTGTGAAATTTTTATCTCAGGAAAAATTAATAATCTAAAGGATTCGAATGCATTGGCATCAACTCACATTTGCAATTCTCTCTTTTGCCACATTTGGGACAATTACAATCACAAAGTAACAATGATGAATTACATCCAATACACTTTGTATATTCAGCATAATCTTCCTCATCCATCCCAAGTATGATTAAGTCAAACTCTAGAAACTACAATGCATCAGATGAGATCAATGCTTTATTGAATTATGGTTATGCAATTTTAGAATCAGAGATTAGAAAATTAATCAATGGAACAGGATTAGATTATTCAATTGGATTCTTGCATGAGATTAACCAGAGTAGAACTTCCTTGGTATATGATATTCAGGAGTTGTTTAGATGGTTGATTGATTTATCAGTGATACAATTACTAGAAGAGAGGAAGATCAAGAAATCTGATTTTATCATTACAGAGAATTATCACACCAGATTGGGAGAAGATGTTGCAAAAATGTTGATAGAAAAAATTAATTCAAATTTCAATGTCAAATCTAATTACAAAAACAACAAAAATTATTCCTATCAAACTATACTTCAAGACAACATGCAACAATTATCAAACCATATTTTGAAGAAAAAACAAAAAATGGATTTTAACATACCTTTGATGAAATTGGATAGAAAAGACAATCTGAAACTAAAAGAAAAGATTTTGAATATGACTCCTGAAGAAAGAAAACAATTAGGAGTCAACAAGTCCACGCTATGGCATATGCAGAACAATTTGAAAAAAGGGAAAACGATCGATCTTTATGATAAAGTTCTTTCAAAAATTCAAATCAACTAAGTGATTTTTTTTCGAAACATTTTTGAATTTGACTTCTATAAGCATCGACAAAATCTTGTGGAAACTCTTGTCGATTCTGTAGAGTCATCGACAAAATCTTGTGGAAACTCTTGTCGATTCTGTAGAGTCATCGACAAAATCTTGTGGAAACTCTTGTCGATTCTGTAGAGTCATCGACAAAATCTTGTGGAAACTCTTGTCGATTCTGTAGAGTCATCGACAAAATCTTGTGGAAACTCTTGTCGATTCTGTAGAGTCATCGACAAAATCTTGTGGAAACTCTTGTCGATTCTGTAGAGTCATCGACAAAATCTTGTGGAAACTCTTGTCGATTCTGTAGA
>Ga0224497_10000123_pt1 | contig 62991 bp, 55 predicted proteins | sample SF_Jul11_sed_USG_4_FD_167970 | JGI IMG/M metagenome (GOLD analysis project Ga0224497, IMG submission 167970) | Sediment microbial communities from San Francisco Bay, California, United States - SF_Jul11_sed_USGS_13 | ecosystem: Environmental > Aquatic > Marine > Sediment | place: USA...
CGGGACGCCAAAGCAGGCAGCGGTTAACGAACGTTCTGAAGAGGGAGTGGTTCTCGGGGAGTCGTCCTCGTCTTCGGAGGGGTCCTCTAATTCAGGCTCTATGTCCGCCGTTTCTTCCAGAAACTCTGTCAAGACTTCCTCCAAAGATTCATAATCAGCCGTCCACACGGTGTCTTCCCGAATAGGGTCAACCCTCCCTTTATCCCATTCGTAGAGGGCTAAATGGATTTTGGTCCCCCCAATATCGCCAGCAAGAATCATAAATTCTGAAACTCCATGGATGACTATTCCCTGCCAAAACGAACCAAATGTCACCATAGCCTAGATAAAATCGCCGAGGCAAGAGAAGAAGTTGTGCGTTGCAAAGGCGTTTCTTATGAAGGGTCTCGTGTGAACTTGGGTGAAAACTGCCATCGCGTAAATTGACATCAATGATATCAATAGTTACGATGAAATCATATAAAGGAGGTGCCTGATGGGAAGTATTACCATTCGGAATTTGCCAGATCAGTCGAAAGAAAGCTTACGTGTGCAGGCCGCCAAGAGCGGGATCTCCCTTGAAGCCTATGTCAGGAAAATTCTTGAAGAGGCTTCAGGTCTTGAGTCAGACAAAAAGATCAACCTCTTGGAGTTGGCTCAAGACTATTTCGGGTCGCAAGGTGGGGTAGATCTTGAACTGCCGAAGCGGGGTTCCCATCGTAGTTCGAGTTACTTGGCCTCATGATCATTCTCGATACCAATGTCATTGCTGAACTGATGCGTGAGGAGCCAGATTCAAACGTAGCCTCATGGATCCAGGGTATTGCTATAAAGAATTTGGCGCTGACCGTCATTGCCATTGCTGAAATTCTGCGTGGAATCGAGCGGTTACCGAAAGGCAAGCGTCGTCAAAGGCTGGAACACTCCTTCAAGGAATTTATTCAAGTAGGGTTTAGGGGGCGCCTTTTCCCATTTAATGAGGAGGCGGCGTACTTGTATGGAGGAATTGCCGCAGACCGGGAGAAAGTAGGCTTATCCGTGGATCCTGTCGATCTTATGATTGCTTCGATTGCCAAAAACCTTCAAGCCTCAATCGCTACTCGGAATATCAAAGATTTTGAAAGATGTGGTCTAACCCTCATCAATCCCTGGGAGCCTCTTACAACAAATGGTGGGTCCCTCAAAAAAAGTAAGCGTGGGTAATTCCCACTCCCATTAGGGATGGACGATCGAAGATTTCTGCTCCAAAAAGGTCCAATCTGCAAATGTCGCCGCCTGTCCCAGCGGCGTCCCATCGGGTTTGTGAAGATTCCAGACCGTTGCCCGCCCCACCAAAAACCGTTTCCCGCTCCGCGAAATTCTGATCCCTCGGTAGTCGCTGATGTATCCGTGAGTCTTGGCTTGCTCTAGCATGCGAGCGCGCTCTTCGCGGTTCACGCGTTCAGCGGTCAGGCGGGAAGGGGTTTGGGTGAATTGTTCCCAATTCATCTCCCATAAGTCTAAGGCCGTCTGATTGCCATAATTCAAAATGGGATCGTCTTGCAGTCCATGGGATGCCACGACAAAAGGACTCGCGAATAATCGTTCCGCTTGATCCAAAGGAGTTCCCTCTCTGGAAACAAGTTCCTGCTTAAGCCAGCGGACATAACTATCCAGGAGATATTGTGTCCATTCGATAACCGAAGGTCTTCGCCAAAGCTCCATTATTGGGTTCATCTAATTTTCGGTTGCGGGTTCATAGAGGGGTGATGATATCGGGAGCAGAATCAGAGGCAGTGTAATGCTCTTATGTATTGGTTGAAAAGGATCAATCATTACTGTTGTCCCAAACAGCGAAAAGCGAACACATCGGATTCAGTATTCCCAGAAACTGGTCATATATGGACTCCCCCAGTTTTGCAAGCAGAATTTCTTTCTGATGAGAGAGGGGTTGCAGTCATATATCCGGCTTTGTGGTGGAACCTCATGTGTTCCGAGCCTTGATGGTTGTCGCGCGGCCGCTCCTTCACATTCCCACGGCTTGCTTCCGCGGGGGTGCCCACTCTTGCCCATCACCTTGCTCTCTCCTGCTACGCAATCCTTGGCGAGGACTTACTTTTTATGCGGCCTGACAGACGTGGGTCGCATCATATTCCTGATCACGGGTCAGCACGGCGAAGGCCACGCGGGCATTCTTATTGGCCAACGCCACCACGGCTTTATTCATCCCCCGACGCTCGACCAGCCGGTGGAGCCACCGACTGACGGGATCCTGCTTCTCCCGGCCGTGCGTGATCACCGACCGCGCCCCATGAATAAGTAAGCTGCAGAGATAGCGATCCCCCAGTTTTACTCATCCCCCCGAGGCGGACTTTGCCGCCCGTGCCGGCATGCTTAGGGACCAGGCCCAGCGCGGCCGCCACATGCCGGCCATGTTGATACGCCTGCCCGGCCAGCTTCACCCAAAGGGCCGACGCCGAGAGTGGGCCAATCCCCGGAATCGTCTGCAAGCGTTGACACACGGGCTGCCGAGCGCCCTCCTGCTCGATGCGGGTGGTGACGGCCTCGAGTCGGTGGTCCCAGTCCGCTAACTCGGCCTGCTGCTCCGCTAGCAGTTGCCGTAACAGAGGCGTCCCGCGCTCCTCGGCCAGAAAGGTGGCGAGGGCTTTCCGAAGGGCGGCGCGCCCCCGTGGGGCACGGCCACCCCATATTCCAGGAGCAGCCCATGCAGCTGGTTCACGAGAGCCGTCCGCTGGCAGAGGAGGCGACTGCGCACTCGGTGGAGCACTTGGACCTCCTGTTGGGCTTCCGTGCAATCCCCACATACCGCATCCCCGGCTCTTGCACCGCCCGACAGATCGCCCGCGCATCGGCCGCATCACTCTTATTGTTCTGCACCCACGGCTTCACATACTGCGGAGCAAACAAGCCGCACCTCGTGGCCCAGCTTCGTGAGTTCCCGGGCCCAGTAATGCGCCCCACCACAGGCTTCCATCCCCACCAGAGCCGGCGGGCGATTGGCAAACCAGGGTAACAGCTTTTTGCGCGAGAGCTGCTTGCGTTCGACGAACGGCTTGCCTCCATCTTCCACATACATCTCAAAGACATTTTTCGCAATGTCGATCCCAATTGTTGTACGCTTCATGCTGACTCCTCCTTATAGTTGAATGCTGGTGGGCTGATCCTCCAGCTTGGCACAACCGATGCCGTCCTGAAAGGGGGAGTCCATACCATTATTCCCGACGGTTATTATCGGGAATCCATCTTGGTTTTTCACTTTTGTATTCAACGCCCTCGCCCTTTAAGGGGTTTGTTCCGAAGAGGAACGAACGGTTGAGGGTGAGCGGGGAGACGGCCAATGGTGCACGGATGCAGAATAGAGCCGCAAGAGATTGCGGTGGAATTAGAGGTTGCCCATTCGTAGGCATCTGTCTCACCCTTCTTGTCAGGGTATTCGAAGTGGGGTATTCTTGCGTTATGCCCAGTGAACAGCTATTAACCCGCATCACGATTGATCCTCAGATTTGTCATGGTAAACCCTGCATCCGTGGGCTCCGGTATCCGGTGGATTGGTTATTGGAACTCATGAGCAGCGGCATGTCGGATAAGCAAATCTTAACCGACTATCCGGACTTGGAAGAGGTTGATCTTCAAGCCGCCTGTGCGTTCGGGGCGCGGCTCGCGCGTGTTCAACGAATTGAACCGGTGGTGGGGTGAATTCCTGGTCGATGCACAACTTCCCCAACACCTCGCTCAAGAATTGAAGCTGGCCGGCCACGACACGCTCCATACTCTAGACCTTCCGCACGGGAACCGCACGAGAGACGAGGAGTTGGCCGCCCTTGCCACTCGTGAGAATCGCGTCCTGATTACCAAAGATAGTGATTTTGTCACCACCTTTCATCTCCAGCACAGCCCGCCCAAGCTCTTACTGGTTTCCACCGGCAATATTGATAATGTGACCCTCCTGCAACTATTTCTCACAAATCTTGTTCACCTGGAACGTGTGCTCACCGAAAATGATTTTGTTGAATTAGGCCGAACAGCACTCACCATCCACGGATAACAGTGAGAATTGGGGCATTCAACCAACCCGTTCCCCGCGCCGTCATTCCCCACAGTGTTTATCGGGGATTCATCTTGGGTTTTGAAAAATCTTGCTCGATGAACAAGAGAAGGTGCATGGGTGGAGTCTGTTAATTGGATTACCCACGAGTGGTGGCTATCTAGGTTTTGCTAGTGCCGGGGCCCGAAACCTGGCATTCACCAAAACTACTTGGGGAAAATGGTGGGAAAAGTCGCTCAGACGTGTTTAAAATCCAGGGATGACGAATGATTGGACTTGGAGATAGGATAATTCATTTGAGTCTGACCCTTAGACGAACACGAGACCAACTATGCAATCGAATCGAGGCGGTTAGCTTACGTTGGAATGCGGGAGAGAATGGTGTCCGCAACCTGTTTCGGGGAATTATCATCGGTTGGAATGGCATGATCGGCGGCGGCTAGGTATTTGGGGGTGCGTTCCTTGAGAATATCTTCGATTTCTTCCACGAATGTCTTGGTGCCAGAGAGGGAGGGTCGTTGGGTGTCACCGGAAATCCGTTTCACGATCGTTGGTACTTCTGCTGTCAGCCAAAAAATGGTGCCACTGGCTTTCAAAATTTTCACATTTTCTTCTTTCAGAATGAGTCCGCCCCCGGTGTCGATCACCAGATTGGTTTGATTCTGCAGTTTTCGACACATCTTTGTTTCCAGTTCCCGAAAATGATCCCACCCGAATTGCTCAACGATTTGAGGGATGGATTGCCCTGCCTCTTTGACGATTTCTGCGTCGGTGGAAATGACCGTTCGTCCTAGCCGTTGACCTAAGATTTGACCCACGGTGCTTTTTCCGGTCCCTCTGTATCCGATTAGGACGATGTTCATGAGAAATGGCTGGTGAGGATGTTGCGCATGGTGTCGACAGGGGCGGGTTGTCCGGTCCAGAGTTCGAATTGTCCGACTGCCTGATGGAGAAACATTTCAATACCCTGGATCGTCCGGCCTCCGACAGCCTGGGCATCTTGGAGTAATTGAGTATTGAGGGGATTGTAGACAATGTCCATCACGGTTAATCCCGGATGCAGTAATTCCTTGGGAACGCAACTGTGTTCAATCTTTGGATGCATGCCAATTGGCGTGCAATGGATCAAGAGGTGAGCATTGGCTAACGCAGGCTCAAGCGTCTCCGAATTTAACGAATGATCGGCAATGGTGGTTTGGGTTTTTTCTCGGAGATCTTCAGCTAATGCTGTGCGTTCCTTGTCGTCGATTCCCAGGAGCGTCAGATCTCCAATATTTCCTTCCACACAAAGGCCAAAGGCAATAGCCCGGGCAGCTCCCCCGGATCCCAGCATGACCACGCGCTGACCTGCCAGGTTAACGCCTCCTTGCCGCAGCGCCTGAAGGGCACCCGAGGCATCGGTGTTTGAACCAACTAACAGCCCATGGTCTTTGATGATGGTGTTGACTGAGCCAATATGTTTGGCGGTGGTCTCGACGGAATCTAACAGTGGGATGATGGACACTTTGTGAGGAATGGTCACGCTGAATCCTCGAATGTGTCCTAGGGCACGGATTCCCCGTATGGCGTTTTCTAAGTTTTCCTCTTCTACGGGGAAGGCAAGATAGGCGTAGTTTAACCCCAATTTCTCAAATGCGGCATTGTGGATAGCCGGTGAAAGGGAGTGTTCGACGGGGTTACCCAGAAGCCCACACAGTTGGGTTTGTGCTGTGATGGCCATGTTGTTCCTTATGTTGTTCCAGGTGCATTAATGGGCACCCAACGTTATCACATAATAGAGTTGGGAAACTCAACCGTTTTAAACGTTAGGCGTAAAAGGTGAGGCGTAAGGGGGGTAGAGCGTGAGGCGTAAAGCGTAAGATGTGAAAAGAGGACAGTCCCAATCGCTTTACCCATCACGCTTCATGGGCTCTATTACTGGCAGAATAGGATCGAGAAAGGGTGAGTTGGGAAGGTGTATTCCGGAGAGCAGTGACCTACTCCCCGGATCTACACAGTGTGACGTCCGGGGAAGCTATCGTGAAGATTTTTTCTTCGTGGTAGCTTTCTTCATACGAACGGCTGCTTTTTTTGCTGGTTTCTTTTTGGCAGCTTTAGCCATGAGATCACCTCCTTAAAAAATAATGTGTAAGCAATTCTATCCACGTTTATCGGCAGCCCTAAAAAAATCATGAGAGTTTTCCGGAATTTTTTACCGTGTGAGTCAAGATGACTCGGTAAAAATTTTTGAGTCCGGTAAAAAATTCCTGGCTCTCGAAAGGGCGATCATGTTGAGAGGAAAAATTTGAGAAGTCGGTTTAGATCATTGCAGATTCGGTAGGCGATGCTGTTTTGGGAAACCGAATAGAAAAGGTTGTCCCTGCTCCCTCGCTGCTTTCGACGGTGATGGTGGCTTTATGGAGTTCCACTAATTGTTTTACGATCGAGAGGCCTAACCCCAATCCTTCCGTGCCGATTTCAGGTCTTCGGTGGGTCTGATAAAAGGCTTGGAACAGGTGAGGTTGCGCTTCCTTGGAAATGCCGGGACCGCTGTCTGCGATGGACAAGAGCAGATGATTGGGAGGGTCCGGGTAGACTTTGACGACGATGCGCCCCTTCTCTGGAGTAAATTTATGGGCGTTATGTATGAGATTGGTCACGATTTGGTGGAGACGGTCCGGATCTCCCCAGATGGTTAAATCCTCGCCATTGGTCTCCACCACCAACTCTTGGTTTTTGGTTTGGGTCAAGGGTAGAAATTCTTGAGTCACCTCCTCCAAGAGAGTTGTAAGGGACACAGATTGATGGGCAAGTCGCACCGTGCCAGCCTCAATACGGGAGAGATCTAAGAGGTCCCCAATCATTCGTGTCAAGCGATTGGCATTGGCGTTGATTCGCGTGAGGTACAGATGTTGGCGCTCGGCTAAGGGCCCCACCATGCCATGTAGCATATTTTCCGTGAAACCTTTAATGGAGGTGAGCGGGGTTCGGAGTTCATGGGAACAATGTGAAAGAAATTGAGATTTCATCCGGTCAAGTTCCTTGAGGCGGGTATTGGCGGTTTCAAGATCCTGATTGGCCTGTTGCAGTTCGGTGGTACGTTCTTGGACTTTAGACTCCAACCCAATATTCAACGCTTCAATTTCCTGATAGGCAAGGGCCGAATCCAAGGCGATGGCCAGTTGCTGTGCAACGGTAGACAGTAAATTTTGTTCCGGCACTGAGAGGGCCTTTGCCTGTGAGTTTCCTGCTACCAATGCACCCAGCCGTTGATTCTGACTCACCAAAGCCAATGTGATCCCTTGGTGAAAGTGGCCTTCCGTCAGGAGCCGGCGGGTGGCGGGATGGGCCTGCTCGAGGATGCCTTGAACTTGTTCAATGAGAGTCGGTTGGGAGCTAGAGAGGGTAGTGAAAAGGAGGTCATTGGGTGTGGCTGGTATTCTGAGGTCTTGAAGGTCGAGTTCCCAGGCAGGAGGCCCACTAAGTGTATAAATTTGGTGAAATTGTTGGTCCTCTTCATGCCATAGGGCAATCCAGGCTCGTTCATAATGCAATGACTGTACGATGGCCTGGAGGCCAGCCTGGATAATGTGTTGCTGATCGAGGGTTGAGCTGATTTGAAGGGTCAGCTTATGAAGCATGGTTAATTCATCCACATGCCGCCGGACTTCGACCAGGCTTTGCTCTTGCTGGAGGTAGGCCTTTCTGAGTTCTTCGTGTTGCTGTTCCGCCGAGGCTAATTGTTCCTGAATAATGTTGCCACGTTCCTGGAGTTCCTTCCGATCAGTCCAGATTCGACCGGTTAGTGGCATGATTAATAGAGGTAAAATCGTCAACACCAAATGGCCCCACCAGGGATAGTGCGGGGCAAGGGTCATGGTCAGGCCGAGCAGCACAAGGCTGAGGGCGGCTCCTGCGAAAATCCAGATCCAGAGAGGTGAGGTTTGGGGATTCCATGTAAAGGTCCATTCGCAATAGGGGGCTCCTTCTGCGATACAGCAGGTATCTTGAATGGTAGCCGGATGTAGACCAAACATGCCCGCAGGGACCTGGGAGATTGTGGCCTTTGTGGTATGGCAGACTCGTTCGGCACATCCTCGGAGATAGGGACCAAATTGTGCCGCTGCCGATTCAGAAAACTGCATACGCATGACGGCCTGCCCATTGGTCACCGAGACGACTTCAGGTTTGAGTGAGCCTTTGGTAAATTTTTCCACGAAGTAGGGGAACAGCCGGTAAATTTGAATAATCGAAAAAGGGCGACCGAGAATCTGCACAATAGGAGACAAAAACTTTTCCTGTCCCATCTTGAAATGGTAATCAGGTTGCTCAGAGAGTTGAATCGAAAATTCTGCCAAGAACATCACGAATTCATAAGAATAACTATTCCAAGGATTTTTCAAAAAATCGACGGTCACATGGTATGTCCGGTCGGGGATGCGTTCATTTAAGAGCCTTACGAGTTTCTCCAAAGCGGCTGAGGCAGCTTCATCACCGTATTTGCGGGCCACGAGGGTTTCCAGATATTCCAGGTTGGCGCGTACGGTGATTCCGCTAACATCTTGAATGGTCTCACCATTCTGGTCTCGTCCGAAAGGGCAAAATTCCATGAAGGGTCGTTCCAGGATGCGATGCGTTTTAGGCAGCAGGGTCATGAAATCCCTCGTCAGTGATGAAGGCGCAGAGAGACTGTAAAGGAATCAAGGAAAAGGGTGAAGGGGGGATGAGAAAAAATTTGGTTAGGGAATTAGAACATCAAGCGCAGGGACAGCGCTCCCACATGGAGGGTGGAATCCCATTTTCCATTTAAAAGTGGTTGGCGATTATTATTGATGTCTCGGGTTTCATACAATAACACTTGGTAGGCCAGGTCTACCCCGATGGCTTTAGCCCCAAAGCCGTCACAAGGTAGGACACCCAAGAATTTTGCCCCACTGTGACACAGAAAGCCTAAGCCCACAGAAAAAGCATTGAAGTCGGAATCGGGATTGGCGGGTTCAAAAGTTCGGCTACGAACGGGGGTTTCGGATCGGACGTAGCCTCCACGGAACGACACATCCCAATCCGGCAGGGGGCTTGGGGATAAGAGGGTGTATTCGGTTCCAACCAGAACTACCCACGCATCACCGTAGTTGCGGGGTTGGGGGATCATTGCGCCGTTAGACAATTGCAAATTGATGTTTTCCAAGTCGGTCCAATCAGCATATTCGACATCGACTTCCACTTTCCATTCGTGGTGTGAATTTCTGATCGGCCATCCAGCGATGGCCCAAGTATAGATATTCGGCAGTTCAATCGTGGTTTGAGCTCCGGCCAGGCGCTTTCCACCGGCCAGAAAGTCGCCATCAAGATCTAAGTCGGCCCCATGGCGATACACAAATCCGAAGTTCAGTCGTGGTAGCCCTTGATCATTTCGCCAGGGCGTCCACAAGAGGCTGGCATTAAATCCCAGGGCAGTGTCACTGCCATTGGCTTCCAGGCCAGTCCCAGCGGGGATACCGAAGGGATTTCCTGGTGCAGCATCCTGCTGTAGTTCGGCCTGCCCTTCCCCAAGAAAATCGGCAAACGTATAAATATCCAAGCCCCAACCAATGGCGATATAATCATTCAGTTTATAGGCGAGCGTAGGTTTTATGTCGATGAGTGGGAGAGCCGCACTGGTCAAAACAGGCGAAATAGGACTATTGTCGGGGTAATCCACCTGAAGAGCAAAGGGAGAGGTCACGCCAATGCCTATTGCCCACTTGGGAAAATTTGTGAGTCCGAGTGCAGGCAAGCTCGCAGTGAGGAACACCGTGCTGGGGGGTGGATTAGACACAGTCCCGCCCAAATCGCCTTTCACATTGGGCCCTTGGTCACTTTTAAACCTGAGCGAGCCACCTATGAGTAGGGTTCCAGTAGAAAATTGGATCCCCTCTAATTGTGTCATCCCGGCTGGGTTATAATGGACTGCAGAAGGATTGTCGGCCTGCGCCGAGAAAGCAGCCCCTTGCCCTGTCGCGGCGGCTCCGTGATCAAAAACACGAAATCCTTCCGCATACAATATTGGGGAAGGGAGCAAGGTATTTATGAAGAAAAAAACCAGGGCGGCGAATAAACACAGGCGAGCAGGGTTTTGGGTCACATCTCCTCCATGAGATGGGGGCATTGTTGAAAGGTCTAAAAAAACGGGGGAAGTGTACGGAATGTGTGGAAATATAGCAATGTTGTTCTACAAAGGCCAACATCAGAAAGTGTGCTGGTTGGTTGAAAGGCTAGCAATGCCAGAGGTCGGTGTCCGTTCTTTTAAATAAGCAGGATAATAAGCAAGGGAGACAATGAGATGAAGGTGAAAAAGCTCCTACATACCCGAATGCGTGTCAGTGATATGAAGCAGACACTCCAATTTTATCGTGAGGTGCTGGGCTTGGAAGTCGTGGAGCAAAAGGTTTCTCCCAGGGGGTCCCAACTGACCTTTTTGGCAGTGCCCAACAGCGAAGAACTCATTGAGTTGTGTAGCTTCCCCACAAGTGGTCCCGTGAGGGTCCAAGAAGATCTGGTGCATTTAGCGTTCGAGGTAGAAGATTTGGACGAAACGATTCAAGAATTACAAGGCAAGAACGTTCCGATAACGGATGGTCCGACACAGTCCTCTTCGGGCAGTCGGTTTATTTTTATTGATGCGCCTGATGGCTATGAAATCGAATTGATTCAACGGGCTCCAGGTGTAGCTATCGTCTGATCTTCGAGTCGGTTGTCTCTATGCGGCACTTACCTGCAACAACGTCAAATCCTCAGACAGCGGCTACCTATCCGGCAAAGAATCACTTGGAAGGAAAGTTGAATCATCTCCCCAAACAGCCAGGGGTGTATCTGTTTAAGGATCGTTCTGATGACATCATTTATATTGGCAAGGCTGCCGTATTGGCAGACCGTGTCCGATCCTATTTCCAGAAAGGGGCTGATCTGAGCCCAAAGATTCGGGCGTTAGTTGCTCATGCCGTTGATCTAGAAACCATTATCGCCAAATCCGAACTTGAAGCCTTAATTCTTGAGAGCAATCTCATTAAGCGGCATCGTCCCCGTTTTAATGTGGTGCTGCGTGATGACAAACAATACCCCTATCTTCGGTTGCCAATTCAGGATGATTTCCCTCGGCTTTCCATTGTACGACGGGTGAAAAATGATAAAGCCCTCTACTTTGGTCCCTATGTGCCAACGGGAGCCATGCGCGAAACTTTGAAGGTTATTCGGAAGGTCTTTCCCTTGGCGACCTGCAAGATTGACATTGATGGCACGGCCGATCGAGCCTGCTTGGAGTTTGAAATCAAACGTTGCATGGCGCCCTGTACGGGCAATCAGACTAAAGAAGACTATCATCGGATCGTGCGCCAAGTTCAGTGGTTTTTGGAAGGGCGAGATCAGGAGTTGTTAGCCTCACTTCGAGATGATATGCACGGGTTGGCTGAGCGAGAAGCGTTTGAAGATGCGGCTCGGTTGCGTGATCGTATTTTGAAAATTGAACGAACATTGGAGAAACAACGCGTGGCACAAATAGGTCCAGTCGATCAGGATGTCTTGGGGCTTGCTCGGGCTGGGGCAGCTGTGGATGTGCAATTGTTATTCGTCCGGGGTGGCTTGTTAATTGGTCGCCGAGATTTTTTCTGGGCGGATGCCGGTGGGGGCTCTGATGAAGAACTCGTTCGGACCACCCTTGAACAGTTTTACAATAAAGCGGTTTTACCGCCGAAGGAGCTTTTGTTGCCAGTTACCATTGAGGATCAAAAATTGATGCAACGGTGGTTGTCGGAGAAAAAAGGCGAGGCCGTGCGCCTGTTGGTGCCGGAACGTGGAGCAAAACATCAGCTACGACAATTGGCGCAAGAAAATGCGATCGCCGCGTTGAATGAACATCTGCGTGTGCAAGCCGAATCGCGAGAAGCGACCAAGGAGTTACGACAGTTGTTGGGCTTAAGATCTCTTCCCCACCGTATTGAATGTTTTGATATCTCCAATACGATGGGAGCGCAATCGGTGGCGTCCATGGTCGTGTGGGAAAATGACCGCATGAAAAAATCTGACTACCGTCGGTTTCGAATCAAAACCGTAGAAGGGGCCAACGATTTCGCCAGCATGCACGAAGTCGTGAAACGCCGGTATGGAGGAACCTTGGCCACGAAGGCTGGGAAGGTCTTGCCTGAACCAGATTTGATTGTGATTGATGGCGGAATCGGTCAATTAGGTGCGGCCATGGAGACAATGGTTGCCCTCGGTTTATCGAAGGTCGCTGTCTGTGGATTAGCCAAAGCGAAAGGCGAAAAAGACGAAAGGATCTATCTCCCTGGTCACAAATCTCCCATAGTATTGCCCCTCAAATCCCCCGCCACTCGTCTCGTACAAAGGATTCGAGATGAAGCCCACCGTTTCGCTATCACCTATCACCGCAAGCTGCGTAGTCAAGCCTTTGTAGTACCGAGTGACAGTAAAAACGTGAAGCGGGAGGCGTAAAATGAGAAGGAGGGCTTTTCTCCTCGCGTCTCATGGTCCTTGCTTTTCCTTATTCTTGTGACATGTTCTCCTAAAGCTTTTTTCTTGATTAGCCGATTTATTCATCACAGCCTTTTTTATGGAATCGAGTCGATATGGAATGTCCGCGGTGTCAGGGAACGATGGTGGTTGATCACTTTGTGGACATGGCCACAAGTGGTGAGATTTGGATGCCAGGCTGGCGCTGCCTGATGTGTGGTGAAATCATTGATCCCATTATTGAGAATCATCGCCTGCAACAGCAGGACCATCAAGAAATTGTTGGAGCCATTTCCGGTTCGTCGGCTCGACCTCCTGCCCCTCTTACGGTGAAGCCTCGTCATACCTGACGACTTAGATTTTTCCGAGGGTTCCCCTCATTTCATTTCGTCAATAATTGCAAATCCTTTTTGGGAGTCGTTGCCCCTCCCGTTTTGCTTGTCGGGTCGCCCCCTCTATGCTAGATTCTTTCTCGTGAATCTCGAGGAGTAAATCCGCTGATGAAGCGTCGTTCTTTCTTTCCCCTAATGCGATAATTGGCAGAGTGGTTTTCCCCTAACAATTCGATAAGGCAGCATCATGGCACAGACGTATGATCATCAGACCGTAGAGGCCAAATGGCAGGCTCATTGGGAACAGGCCGGCCTTTTCCAAGTCAAAGAAGATCCCACCACGCCCAAATATTATTGCTTGGAAATGTTTCCTTATCCCTCAGGGCGAATCCACATGGGGCATGTGCGGGTGTATGCCATTGGCGATGTCGTGGCTCGGTATAAAACCATGCGGGGATTTCATGTCTTGCACCCCATGGGATGGGATGCTTTTGGTTTACCTGCTGAAAATGCGGCTATCGAAAAGGGCGTTCATCCCAATGCCTGGACGCAAGACAATGTCGCCTACATGAAAAAGCAATTGCGGCGAATGGGCCTGTCCTACGACTGGGATCGTGAGGTTAATACCTCTCAACCTGATTATTACCGGTGGAATCAATGGATTTTTCTCAAAATGGTAGAACGGGGGTTAGCCTACCGTAAACGTTCCGCGGTATATTGGTGCCCTTCATGCGAAACCGTATTGGCCAATGAACAAGTATTGGCTCAAGAAGGAAAAGATGGTGGAGTGTGTTGGCGATGTGAGTCGGTGGTCATTCAAAAAGAATTAGAGCAGTGGTTTTTTCGAATTACGGACTATGCGCAAGAGTTGCTGGACGGGTGTGACCGGTTAACCAGTTGGCCAGCGCGTGTGCTGGCGATGCAGCGGCATTGGATTGGCAGGAGTCAGGGAGTAGAAATTGATTTCCCTGTTGCAGAGACGCGAGACGGGCTAACCGCCCTTCGCATTTTTACGACCCGACCCGACACCATTTATGGCGCGACATTTATGAGCCTGGCTCCGGAATCTCCCCTAGTTGAACAGCTCATTGAAGGGCGGAGCGAAGCCGATACTGTGCGGGAATTCGTGGAGCGTGTTTCTCGTCTAGATAAAGCCACCCGCACGGCCGCAGATCGGGAGAAAGAAGGAGTCTTTACCGGGGCCTATGCGATCAATCCGTTTACTCAAGAACAAATCCCCATTTGGGTGGCCAACTTTGTGCTGTATGAATATGGCACTGGAGCGATTATGGCCGTTCCGGCACATGATCAGCGTGATTTTGAATTTGCTAAGCAATATGACATTCCGATCCGGCTGGTCATTCAAAATCCTGAAGGAACGCTGGCACCTGATGCATTAGAGGTGGCCTATGAAGAACAGTTGCAGGCTGGTGCCTTGGTGAATTCCGGAACTTTTTCGGGCCTTTCCGTGTCGGATGGCAAGCAAGCCATCGGCGAATATGTTGAAGGGAAGGGTTGGGGAACACGTACGATCAATTTTCGGTTACGTGATTGGGGCATTTCTCGCCAACGTTATTGGGGAACACCGATTCCGATGTTGTACTGCGAGAAATGTGGCCTCGTTCCTGTTCCTGAAAATCAATTGCCGGTGTTGTTGCCTGACGATGTGCCCTTTACTGGAAAAGGAGGCTCGCCACTTAAAGAATCTCCCTCGTTTGCCAAGGCCACGTGTCCGACCTGTGGCGGAAGGGCTCGCCGTGAATCCGATACCATGGACACCTTTGTGGATTCTTCGTGGTATTTTCTGCGCTACTGCTCTCCTCAAGACACTCAACAACCTGTGAATCCGCATGCAGCCAAGCATTGGATGGCGGTGGATCAATACGTCGGTGGGATTGAGCATGCCGTCTTGCATTTATTGTATGCGAGATTTTTTACGAAAGTCTTACGAGATTTGGGTTTGACAACCGTTGATGAGCCATTTGTGAATTTGCTCACACAAGGGATGGTGACGAAAGAGACCTATTGGTGTGAAGAGCATCGATGGGTTCTGCCGTCTGACACGAAAAAGGAGGGTGGCCAACGTCTCTGCGTTCAATGCGGGAAGGTGATCATTACGGGGCGAACAGAGAAAATGTCCAAATCTAAAAAGAATATTGCTTCGCCTGAGGAGTTATGCGATCGATATGGCGCGGATACCGCCCGCTTGTTTTCTCTATTTGCCGCGCCACCGGAGAAAGATTTGGAATGGAGTGACACGGGTGTGGAAGGCTGCTATCGGTTTCTCAATCGCGTATGGCGGTTGGTGTATGAACAACTTCCTATCATCAAGGAAGTGAATGATTCAATGGGCTCGGAACAGACCGACCTTCTGAAGAATTTGCAGCGAGTGACACATCAGACGATTCAAAAAGTGACGGAAGATCTCGAGCGAGACTTTCAATTCAATACGGCGATTGCTGCCTTGATGGAGTTGGTTAACGAGCTCTACAAATTGATGAAAGATTGTTCTGCGAATGCATTATCGGCGGATGAGCGGGCTGGTTGGCGTTCGGCAATTGAAAGTTTACTGGTATTGTTAGCGCCGTTTGCTCCACATCTGGCTGACGAATTATGGCAAACGGTGGGGCATGCCTCCAGTATTGCAAGACAATTATGGCCCGAGTTTAAGCCAGAATTGGTGGTGAGCGATGAGTGGACGATTCCGATTCAGGTCAATGGCAAATTGCGAAGCAAAATATCTGTGCCGGCAGGTTCCACGAAAGAACAAATTATTGCCTCGGCCCAGAGTGATGCCAAGCTCCAAGAATGGCTGCAGGACAAAATTCCGCGCAAAGTAATTTACGTTGAACAAAAGTTGGTGAATTTTGTGGTCTAAAAGTGAGCGCAGTACCTCGTTTCTGATGGACAGGCCAAAATGGAACATGTGGGTAGGTGCAGCTCTTATCATGATATTGAGTGGAGCTGGGTGTGGGTATCAATTCACGGTGGAAGGCTCCGGGCCAGTTATTGGCGGCGGTCAGGTGGTCGATGGGCCATTGGTTCGTCTAGCCTTTCATACCCTCAAGAACCATACATTTGAACCAAACTTGGAATTCAAATATTCCCGTTACCTTCGACAAGCGCTACAATCGTCCGGCAGTGCGACTCTTGTTGAGGATGACCTGTCTGCGGATTTTATTTTAGACGGGGCCATAGTCTCGGTGACGCTTCCCTCTGTGGCTTTTTCTCAAACCCAGACACAAGAAAGTCGAGTGATTGTAAATGTTGCAGTGACGGTCAGACATCGAAAAACGGGCAAAGTCCATTGGTCACAATCGAACAGTAAGTCGGCAGAATTTTTCGTTGGGGCTTCTTCAAGCACGGGAACTGACGCCAGTGGTTTACAATTCAATCGAGTTTTGCAAGATCGTGCCCTAGAACAAGCCGGCCAAAGGGTGGCAGAAGATTTGGCAGATCAGTTCTTGTTGGCCCGCGATCATGGCAACTTTGAGGTTGAATCTGTCAAGCCATCTTTGGATCCTGATTCTACCCCTGAGTTTTCCCATTCCTCGGTCCCGTATTCAAAGCGGGATTCCTCTCCCACCACTCAAAGCCAATGACAATTTTTTCATACCTTGGGGCATGTTGAAAGTGATCCATCTATGAATATTCAGGATTTGACCCGTCACCTCAAGCAGCAGGGTTCGGCTCCTCTCTATTTGATTTTGGGAGAGGAATCCTATTTTCGTGATCAGGCATTGGAAATATTGCGACGGGGTCATCAGGGGAGAGGCCGTGATGATGAAGCCGGCGAATCAATGGAGAATGAGGCCTCGGACATGTTTCAAATCGACGTCCTGTATGGAGATGAAACCAATGCCTCTGAGATTCTCGGGCTTGCCGAAGAAGTCTCATTTTTTTCTCCCCAGCGATGCCTGTTTGTAAAATGGGCCGATAAATTGTCCGCCAAAGATGGCGAATTACTCCTGCCCTATTTTCAGCAACCCAATGAGGCGACCACGTTAGTCTTTGCGGCTGCCAAATTAGATGGACGAACGAAATGGGTACAGGCCTTGAAAAAAAAGGCCACCGTGGTGGATTGTGCTCCGTTGCCTGAAAATCAGCGTGCAGGATGGGTGACGCAACAGGCCCGTGTGTTGGGTTTGCAAATAGAACCTCAGGCATTGGAGCTTTTGAAGGATCAGGCAAATGAAGGATTGTATGCTGTCCTGCGGGAATTGGAGAAAATTGCGGACTATTTGCCAGAGGGGCAACGGGTCCAGGTCCAGGATGTTGAGCTTGTTCGTGGAAAGCCTCCAGGCATTTCAGTTTTTGATTGGGCTGGAGCCGTTTCGTACGGAGATCATGGACGGGCGTTGGATATCGTGGCGAAAAATTTGGAGACAGGAGAAGCGCCCTTACGGATGTTAGGCGCGTTCTTGTGGCAAATGCGCCGCATGTGGAAAGCCAGTGGGCTGTTGCGGGAGGGGAAGGATCAGGGGCAGGCTGCGCGGCAAGCTGGCATTCCTCCATTTCGGGCACGCGAATTTATGCAGCAAGTGCAACGATGGCAGGAGCCGTATTTTCGCCAAGCATGGGCCGTATTTGCCCAGGCAGACTCGGCTCTTAAGGGAGGACGGGCTACCCAACCTCAGCTGATTTTAGATGATCTGGTTTTACGACTATGTAAAGGCAAACAGCGACAAACTGCTCGATGAGGAAAGAAGAAAAATTTAATAATAGTCACATCGTAAACAAAGGAAGCTTGCCGTACTAGGTGTTTAGGCAGCGTTTACGCGCATGGTGAGGCGAGAAATCCAACGTGACGCGGTATTGCGGTGGAGCGTTCCTTTTGTGGCAGCTTTATGAAGTTCTGATGTGGCTTCCCGTAAAGAGGATTTTGCTACCTCATTATTCTTTTCTTGAATGGCAGAATCCACCTTCTTCATAAAGGTTTTCACTCGGCGTAAAATAGACCGATTTCGTTCTTGACGTTTTAAAGTTTGCCGAGCGGCTTTAATTGCAGATTGATGACGATTGGCCATGGAACCCTCCAAAAAGAATAAGAGTACTTCTTACCACAGGTTTTCAAATTCGGTCAACTAAGAATCCCATCAAAAAGGTGCGATGATAAGCACCATACTTACTTTTCTCCTGTAAGCATTCAACAGAACTGATCTTGGTATTCTACAGACACCGAGTGCCTGACATGCTTGCAGGGTTTCCAGCCCTCTGATAAGATTTGCCCCTTCACCGTCAAGATGACGTTCCTTTTGTGGTGGGTGTAGCTCAGCTGGTTAGAGCGCCGGATTGTGGTTCCGGAGGTCGCGGGTTCGAAACCCGTCACTCACCCCACTCTTTCTTCCAAAACTCAGGACTCTTCGAATTTTTTTGACAATTTTAGGGAAGGCTGCAACTTCTTCGAGGAATTAGAGGAAATTACTTGAGTGAGGCCGATCTCTGGAGATGGAGTACTGGGCCCCGACTTGTCCTCGCGAAGCAGTTGGTCGGTCAATGAACCCAGTTGATGTGCACGTGTGATGAGCTGGTCTAACTGCTTCACGGCTAAGGAAATACGTTGAAAAGGATCTTTTTTGATCGGTTTGGGAGGGCCTGATGATGGGGTAGGAAGTGTGCTCTTCATAATTCGCCTTTCAAGCGTACTGTATTGTATCCAATCTAGGACAAAAGATCATTGAATTATTATTGTCTCTTGTGCGAAATTCCTGCTCGTTTTTTCTCAAAGAAGAGACCCTGACATTTCTATTCTCCTGAAAATGAGGCTTTGTGCATGATTTGGAGAGGGGCATAAACTTCCAAAAGCGCATGCGCAAGAGAAGGAAAAGGACGATGACGGGATTTAAAATGAAACGCTACCTGGCAGGAGTCATGACTTTACTTATCTGTGTTCTGGTTGGTGGGCTTGCCTTGGGAGAGGACTTGGACGCCCGTTCACGGGTGACGAAAGGTACGTTGGAATATGGGTTGTTGGGAGGCTTTTGGAAAGGGAGTGATATCTTTGACAATGCCCCATCATCCAATCGCCGCGCCATCTATATTTTGCCGCAGTTGGGGCAAGTGTTAACCGATGAAATTGGCGGCGGTGTAGTGGCGGGAAATGTCGAGCTCCTTCTTGAGCCGATGGCCGCGCATTATTATGAGCCCTTTAGCGCCTCGGCGTTTGGAGGGTCATTAGTCTTGAAATACAACTTTCTTTCGTTTGGCCGATGGATGCCGTTTTGGGATGGAGGTGCCGGCATGTTATGGACCGATCTGGCACCACGGATTCCAGAGCAAAGCACGCAATTCAATTTCATTCTTCAAACCGGACCGGGTGTGTCGTATTTTGTCTCGGAAAAATGGGCCATCACGGCAGGTTTTCGATTCCATCACATTTCGAATTCTGGAATTGGTGAGCGCAATATTGGGCTGAATGCCTGGTTGTTGAATCTGGGCGTGTCGTTCTTTTCACCATAACTCTTCATTTGACTCTAGTCCCCATCTCGTCATTCTCGACATCTTTTATCGAGAATCCACCTTGGTTTTTCCTAGTTTCAAAAAGAGGTGGTTCGCAAGCCCTTCATCCTGGGTTCACTCATGGAGTCAACGCTGCGTTTGATGTTGCCGAGTTTCGGCCCGACAGACGAGGTCCTTTTTTTTGGCAAAAGGACCCAAAACCAGTGACGCCCCGCTTGGCCACATCGGATAGGCCAGACGCAAGTCTAGGGAGGGCATCCCAACTCGCGGAGCTTGTACTGAGCATGGCCGAAGGGCTCAAACAAGGGCTGCCTTTTGATGAGAGCGTTCGCCCAAGGGGCCAGTCAGCAGGCGTCGGATTGTGGGAAGAGAGCGGAGATTGAAAAGTCATTAGGCTAGCGGCTTTTTTGAAAGAAGGCAGTTACAGTGAGCCCCCATGGCAACTCAGGCCATGTGGGCTCACAGAAGAAAAATACTTATGTAAAATTAGAGGTTCTTAGGCGAGGGGGGCTTTTTGTTTTGAGGCGGCCGCTTGGGCTTCCAGGGATATAGACACAGTATCTTTCAGGTTTTGCACGGCGTCTATTGATGGCTCTTGGGATTTCTTCTTTGCCGAAGGGGTGGCGGCATCAATGAGGGGGAGTGAGAGTTGAGCCAGGGCATTTGCCGCATTCAGGATCCCAATTTGTGACATAAGAGCATTTCCTTTAGTGCGAAGGTTTGTGTAATGGATGCCTTGTTAAAATTTTTATCGGCCGGTAAAGGAACAACTTGATAATGAGGCATTTTCCTCATGGGACAATGCCAGGCAACTGCACGAAATGACAAAAAACATGATGGAAAAAGCTAAATATTAAAGGGCATCTGGGGATTTAGCCCTTAATTAAAGGAGGCCGATGGCATTGAGGAGGACGATAAAGACGGCCACTGGTGCAATGTAGCGGACGAGGGCCTGCCAGATAGCATAGATGTTGGGGTTGGCGATTTGCAGTTCGGCTTTTGTGTTTTCGGCTTTCATGAGCCAGCCGGCGAAGAGGGCAATGAGAATGCCACCTAAGGGAAGCATCAAGTTGGATGTGATGAAATCCAGAAGATCAAAAAACGTCATGTCAAACAGTTTGACTTCGGCCCAAAGATTGAATGACCAGACGGTACCAAGGCCGAATAACCAAGTCGTGACCCCCGAATAGAATGCGGCGGAAATGCGTGACATGCCAAACGTTTCAATGAGCCAGGTGACCAAAGGCTCAATAAGAGAAATAGATGAAGTCCAGGCAGCGACGAGTAGGAGGATAAAAAAAAGCGAGCCGAACAACGTTCCGCCGGTCATATTGCCAAAGGCGACCGGTAAGGTTTGAAAAATCAGTCCAGGTCCCGAGCCGGGCTCTAAATTATTAGCAAAGACAATGGGGAAAATAGCCATGCCGGCGAGTAAGGCGACACCCGAATCGGCAATCGCAATCATGATAGATGTGCTGGCAATGGATGTGTCCTTGGGGACATATGAACCGTAGATCATAATGGTTCCCATCCCGAGACTGAGGCTAAAAAAGGCCTGTCCCATAGCAGAGAGCATGCTGGATCCGGTGAGTTTGCTGAAGTCCGGCGTAAAGAGAAAGGCCAGACCTTTGCCAAAATAGCCGGTGGTCATGCTGTAGCCCACCATGAGCAATAACAGCACAAACAACATAGGCATGAGGAATTGCACTGCCTTTTCCAGCCCGCCTTGGACGCCTCCTGCCACAATGCCCATAGTGATGAGCATGAATAGGGTGTGCCAGAAAAATAAGCTGGTCGCGCTGCCGACAAATGCTCCAAACGTTGACGCCGCGAATTCGCCTGTCGCTCCGCTGAAGGTCCCGGTTATGGATTTAAAGATATAGGCCAAGGTCCATCCACCGATGACGCTGTAATATGAAAGAATCAACATGCCGGCAACCGTGCCGGACCAGCCGATGATCTGCCACCATTGCCCTGCGTTGGTTTCCTCCGCCAGGACCTTCATTGAATGAATGGGGGTAGAACGTCCTCGTCGGCCGAGCAGAATTTCAGCCATCATGAGTGGGATTCCCAAGGCAGCCACGCAAATAATGTAAATCAAGACAAAGGCGCTACCGCCGTTTTGGCCGGTGAGATAAGGAAATTTCCAAATGTTGCCGAGGCCGACTGCTGCGCCGGTAGCAGCAAGGATAAAGGTCCAGCGGGAGGACCATTGGCCATGCATGGATTGGCGATCAGGAATGTTCATGGGTATGGAGACTGGTTCGTCAGAGTGAGGAGAGTGTAGTCAAGCTGGCATCTGGTTTCAAGAGTTTTTGACTCTGCCATCGGCCGAGGAAAATTTGAACTTGAGATGGGTGCCTTGCTCTGACTATAGTGCAGCTCTTCATTTTTTTATGGATTTTGGGAAGGCCCGCCTATGAGTGATGAACGACGGGATCGAAAAGTGATTGCGTTGGCTCCGATGCCACCGGAGAAGTCCGCGTATGCCTTGGCGCGGTATAGCCGTTCGCCTGATTCTATTGAAGAGAGTCTGAAATGGGTGCATGCTCATTCCTCTGAAAAATTTTGGGAGCAATTTTATTTTGCCTATGGCCATGGGTCCATTGCGGATTTGGGCCATGTGACGATTTGTTTTGAGAACATTTCGGAATTAGCCGCTATCCGCTTGGAAGACGAGCCTTTATGGGATGGACAGGCCAAGTCCAGTCGGTATCAAAATTTTGCGGCGGCGGGTTGTTATGTGCCTAGTGAAATAGCCAATAGCGAAACGGAAGGGGTATATCGCGGGATTTTAGGCAGCCTCTATAACATTTATCGATTGTTAAAGGACCCCGTTCACCAGCACTTGATCAAGCGGTATCCTCGGCCTGAGAGCATGAAGACGGCGGATTACGATCGTACGATTGGGGCCCGTGTCTATGATGTGATTCGCTATTTGTTGCCGCTTGCGGCCAAAACGAACGTCGGGCAAGTGGTGAGTATTCGTACGCTGGAAAAACAAATGACGCGCTTGCTTTCCGCGCAGCTTCCGGAATTACTGGGTATTGGGGAGGATCTGAAAGACGCTTGTGCCAAGAAGCCCTCCACCACGTGGGCTGATTTGCAAGAGGAGCCGTCTACAAACCTTGAAGCCATGGCGCCGACCTTAGCGCGTTATGCGGCTCCCAATGAATATCAGAGAGCCGTGTATCGGGACGTCATTCGACACGTTAAAGGGGCATTGAAAAAGTCCGGACTGGATGATCCCCAATCTTGGAAGGGCCATACCCAATCGGTCGATTTGCTTGACCCGCATGCCCCGTTGGATGAATTAGTGACGACATTTGTGTATCGCGTGAGTCAGGCCCCGTATCGACTGCTCCTGGAATGGGTGAAGGATTGGTCGGAACAAGAGAAGCAGGCTGTGGTTGACGCGGCGATCAAAAATCGAGGACCGTATGATGATTTGGCCAAGGAATTTCGCTCAGGGTATGCCTTTATTTTTGACGTCCTGATGGATATTGGCGGATGGCGGGATATGCATCGGCATCGGCGTTGCCAGCAAATTCAACAAAATTTCACGACCATCCATGGCTACGATGTCCCGCCGATTTTGGCTGAGGCTGGTGTGGAGAAAGAATACCGGCTGGCGATGGATGCGGTACGTGAGGATATCCAGCGGTTGGGTAAGGATAACCAGGAGGCCGCGCTGTATTCGATCCCTTTTGGGTTCCGGGTGCGATGTCTGTTTAAAATGGATTTTGCCGAAGTGGAATATATTTCGAAATTACGCTCTGGCGTCAAAGGGCATTGGTCGTATCGCACAGTAGCCTGGGAGATGAAGGAGCAAATGATGAAACGCCATCCTTATTTAGGGAGTTTGATTCAGGCGACCTCGCCGGACATCGAAGATTCATTGACGCGATAATGCCCTTAGTTAGGAATGTGGAAGACAAAAGTTCTACCAATGAAGATGGGAATTCTATTGTAATGGCTGGTGACCGATCGACCATTGAGTCGGCTATTGCCGGGGGGAAATGGGATAGCGTGTATGAGGAGGCGTCTGGTTGGGCGGAGCAAGCTGATTGCGGCCCCTTGCCTTTTTTTGCGCTGAATGTGGTGTGCTTGTTGCGTGGAGATTTTGGCCAAGCCTGGAGGGTCTATCCTCAAGCCCTGGGCGACGAAGCGCAAGTGGTACTTGTTCGAGAGTGGGTCGGATTCCTTAGGGATCAATTCCCCGATTCAGGCCATATCGCCTTATTCGAAGGGATATTTCATACGCAATCCGGTCTTCTGGATGATGCCTTTGCATGTTTTGAGCGGGTCGTGGCTTTGGAGCCTCAATCCCCCTTCCCCCATTTTTTTCTTGCTCAAATTCATCAACGACAGGGACGAATGGATCAAACCGTGAAGGCATTCCGAGAAGCGATTAAGCGCGATCCCTCTTATGTGGCTGCTCGCCTCAAGCTTGGGGTGGTGTATCAGGAACAAGGCCAACTGGAGATGGCCATCCCACAGTATCGAGAAGTTCTCAAACTACGTCCGGACGAAACGGTGGGGCATACCAACTTGGCCTGTGCCCTGGCAGAACAGGGTAAGCTGGATCCGGCGATTGAAGAATATAAGAAAGCGTTAACTCTCAATCCGGATGATGCAGAGGTACATTTTGCCCTGGGTGGGTTGTATGAACAAAAAGGGCGGGTAGATTTGGCGAAACGTCAATATGAGGAAGCCCTTCGGTTGGACCCCAGCTTTGGTCCGGCTGCGACGGCTATTGGGTGGTTTTTGTATGACAAAGGTCAAAATGATTTTGCGATGGATTATTTTAGCAAAGCGTTAATTGCCAATCCTAACGATGCCCAGGCGACCTTTGGCGTAGGCCGGATTTATGAGGAAAAGCGCAAGCCAGAATTAGCAGTGGAACATTACCAAAAAGCCTTGTCATTGGAAAAAGACCCGGATCGCAAGATGCGGATCATCAATTTTATGGATAAAATTTTTGGATAGGCGACGGCTTATTCTTCGCGGAGAATTTGCTGGAGGGCAGACATTTGAGAATTCAGATCTCCGGCGTTTTTGACTTCTTGGTGAATTTGTTCCCGTAGGTAGGATGAATACCCGACCTTTTCTACCAGAAGGCGGAAGAATCCCTCAGCCGAGAGAGCTGTTTTTGTCCGAAGTTCTTCAAGAATCTCATCGCTGATTGGGATGAGGGTGCTGCCAATGTGTAGGATTCCTTTGTAGTAATTCCCTGCTCCTCGTATTTCAAGACGAAGACCTGGTTTTGGCCTGACGGTTTTGTCGACCGGGGCCTCTGCGGTTTCCAAACTGGTTGAATTTTCAGGTAAGTTTTCCATAAGCGAGGGCAATTGTAGGGCATCAGGAATTGGTCTGACAAGGACCTGCAAATTTCTTGACTGGTTGTGGACCCTATGCTAGCGTAACGACCTTTTCGGCGCGGTGTCTCATGTTTTTCCTGCCCTCTGCGCCTTTATTTTAATGATGGAGACAAGAATAGCTTATGTCACGCGTGTATAACTTTAGTGCCGGGCCGGCGATCCTCCCGGAAGCCGTCTTGAAACAAGCTCAAGAAGAATTACTCGATTGGCGTGGGGCCGGGGCCTCCATTATGGAGATGAGCCATCGGGGAAAAGAGTTTGTTTCTGTTGCTGCTGAAGCCGAACAGGATGTTCGAGACCTTTTGGAGGTCCCCAACAATTATAAAGTCTTGTTTCTCCAGGGCGGCGCTTCTACTCAATTTGCCACGATCCCTATGAATTTGCTACGGGGGAAAACCACCGCGGATTATATTTTGACTGGGGCTTGGGGGAAAAAGGCCATAAGTGATGGGAAAAAGTATTGTACGGTCAATTTGGCGGCCTCTTCCGAAGGTGAAAAATTTACGACCATTCCTCCATTCGATAGCTGGTCCTTAAATAAAGACGCAGCCTATGTACACTACACTCCCAATGAGACGATTGGTGGAGTCGAATTTCATTGGATACCCGATACCGGTCATGTGCCTTTGGTGGCGGATTTTTCCTCAACAATTTTATCCCGCCCTATTGATGTCAGCCGATTTGGGTTGATTTATGCGGGTGCCCAAAAAAATATCGGTCCAGCCGGAGTCACCCTGGTCATCGTGAGGGATGATCTCATTGGTACGGTGTCACCCACGACCCCCAGTGTTTTTGATTACGCGAAACAAGCCGAGGCCGATTCGATGTTGAATACTCCTCCCACATTTGGGATCTACTTAGCGGGATTGGTATTCAAATGGGTCAAAGCGCAAGGCGGATTGGGAGCGATGGCGACGCTCAATGAGCGCAAGGCGAAAAAGCTTTATGCAGCTATTGATGAGTCAAGCTTCTATAGCAATCCGGTTGAAAAGGCATCACGATCATGGATGAACGTTCCATTTATTCTTGCAAACTCTGACCTTGATAAGGAATTTTTGTCCGGTGCCACGTCAGCCGGGTTGACCACCCTAGAAGGCCATCGTTCGGTTGGAGGTATGCGAGCGAGCATCTATAATGCGATGCCTGAGGCGGGCGTAGAGGCCTTGATCGCCTATATGGCTGATTTTGAAAAACGTAAAGCTTAAGACAGGAATATTTTTTGAGCCATTTGGATCTTTTCGCAACGGGGTGATTTATGAATATTTTAGTGAGTGACAGCCTTTCTCCCAAAGGAGTTGAAGTATTAGAACGGGCCGGCTTTTCCGTTGCGGTCAAGACCAAATTGTCCAAAGAAGAATTATTGCAGGAAATCGCTAATTATGAGGCATTAATCGTTCGTTCGGCCACGAAAGTGACGAAAGAGGTTATTGAGGCAGGCGGACGTCTCCGAATTGTGGGCCGTGCCGGGACAGGCCTGGATAATGTCGATACTGAAGCGGCGACTCGTCGAGGTATTGTGGTCATGAACACCCCTGGCGGCAACACAATCACCACGGCGGAACATACTATGTCCATGATCGCGGCCATGAGTCGAAAAATTCCCCAGGCCACTCAATCCATGAAAGCCGGCAAGTGGGAAAAAAGTAAGTTTATGGGGAGTGAGCTCTATAACAAGACGTTGGGGCTAGTCGGATTAGGTCAAATCGGGTCCTATGTCACCAAGTTGGCTCAGGGATGGTCAATGAATGTCATTGGGTATGATCCATACCTGGCTGTGGATCGAGCGAAACAAATGGGGATTGAGGTGGTTGACATTGATGAATTGTTCCATCGTGCGGATGTCATTTCCGTTCATACTCCCCTCACAAATGAGACGCGTGGGATCATAAATAAGGACACCATGGCTAGGATGAAAGACGGTGTCATGATCGTGAATTGTGCACGAGGAGGCATTATAAACGAGCAGGACTTGTGCGAAGCTTTGCAATCTGGAAACGTCGCTGCGGCCGCTTTTGATGTATTTGAACAAGAGCCGGTAGATCCGAAACACCCGCTATTGGGATTAGATAATTTTACCTGTACTCCCCATATTGGTGCCTCGACCGAAGAAGCCCAAGAAAATGTGGCCATTGGGATTGCTGAACAATTCGTGGATTATTTTAAGCGAGGCATCGCTCGTGGTGCCGTCAATGTTCCTTCAGTCGCACCCGAAGTGTTGCCCCAGTTGCAACCGTATTTAACCTTAGCTGAACGTATGGGGCGCTTTCAGGCTCAAATGTTGGATGGAGGGCTGAAATCAGTCACTGTTGAATATGTGGGTGAGGTTTCCCACCTTGCGGTTGCCCCTATTACGGTAGCCGTTTTGAAGGGGTTGCTCTCTCCAATTTTGGAAGATGTCATTAACTTCGTCAATGCCCCAATTGTTGCAAAAGAACGCGGCATTGAAGTCAAGGAAGTTAAAAGCAGTGATGCCGGGGATTTTACGAGTTTGATCCGAATCAAGGTTGAAGCTGGCGCAAAGACCTATTCATTGGCGGGCACGCTTTTTCACCGTCAAGAGCCTCGTATCGTTGAAATCAATCAGTTCCAAGTCGAGGTGGTTTCCGAAGGACAAATGATCTTAATAGATAATGTTGATCGTCCTGGCGTCATTGGTATGGTCGGACAAATATTAGGTAAGCATGATGTGAATATTGCCCGCATGCAATGCTCACGCGTTGAGCGGGGAGAATCAGCACTCCTAATTATTGGGTTGGATAGCCCACTGGCTTCTCCGGTTTTAGGTCTTCTTAAACAGGAGAAAGATATTCTATCGGTTCGCATGATCGACCTTGGCTAGTCTGACGTCTCTTCTCCATTCACTACCCTTGGCCTGAAGGCCTCGTCGGTAGGCTGTCTAATACCGTTTTTTATGAAACCGCCCCGTTCCCTAATCCCCATTGGTACTGCGACCTTATTGCCTCAAACGGCGCAACGTGTTCGCAAGTTAGAGGATCAACTGCTCGCCTATTTGGCGAGATGGGGCTACCAGGAAATCATTCTTCCTACATTTGAATACTTTGATATTCTGTCCGTTGGTCTTGCCCAGGAAGTGCTAGACCAATGCTATAAATTTGCTGATCGAACGTCGGGGCGTATGTTGGTCCTACGTCCAGACGCCACGGCACAGATAGCCAGAATGGTGGCCATGGGCTTAGGAGGCGAATCGCTCCCCTTACGTTTTTCATACCGGACCACTGTCTTTCGCTATGAGTTGGAGCATCGAGGCCGCGATCGCGAAGTGTTTCAGGTAGGCATTGAGTTGTTGGGGAATGCCACCTATCAAGGCGATGCTGAGGTGGTGACCATGTTGGCAGGGCTATTGGAGCAGGTGGGGTTGCCAGAGTGGAAAATTTCTTTAGGTCATGTGGGATTTTTTAAGGCCTTGTTATCCCGATCAGGGTTGTCTCCTAGCGGGAGAAAGCAAGCTGAGGTCGCTGCCTCGCATAAAGACATCCCTCGGCTAGAACAAATTTTGTCCACAGAACGTCTTCCTCGTGCGATGGTCCGAAACATTCTTCAAGTTCCCGAACGCTGTGGCCAATATGAGGTGTTGGAGTGGGGTAAGTCTATTGCGGGAAAAGATGCACAGTTATTGAAACCTCTCCATCGTTTGGAACAAGTGTTTCAGCAGCTCGAACATACCCGTATTCAACCCCATGTGTTATTGGATTTGGGAGAATTTCGCGGCTTTGATTATTATGATGGGGTGGTGTTTGATGTCTTTACTTCCGCCGCAGGCTGTGAAATCGGTGGCGGAGGACGGTACAATCATTTGGTGGGTAAGTTTGGGCGCGATTTACCAGCCATCGGGTTTGGATTGGATTTGGATCGGTTGTTTTCGGCTTTGGAGCGTGGTGGACAATTAGGAAACAATGGATTTGCCCCGGTGTTATTGGTGGCTCCTAGGAGACGGGTGAAGGAGGCCTTTGTGTTAGCGCAGAAGTTACGAGCCGTGGGTATTAGTGTGATTGAGGAAACGATGAAAAGCCCACAGAAATCTTTCCTGAATTGGGCTGTGGGTGAAGCGCAACGGAGGGAAATTCCTCGCGTCATACTGTATGAGCACAAGAAGGGTTCCTCAGAATCCCTGATTGTATTGGACTGTTCAGATTCTTCTTTAAAGCCACGGCAATCCCGAGTAGCTATCCACGAATTGCCACAACGCCTGCGAGCGGAGATTTATGGCGATTTCTGAAATAACGGGTGTTCGAGTTCCACCACAGAATTTGGAGGCCGAGCAATCGGTTCTCGGAGCTATTTTGTTGGACAATGCCGCTCTCAATCGTGCCATGGAAATCGTGTCGGCAGAGGATTTTTATCGGACAGCCAATCAGATGGTGTATCGAAGCATGATCGCCCTGTCTGAACGCAACCAGCCGGTTGATCAAATCACCCTGACGGACTACTTACGGGGCACTGGAGAATTAGAGCAAGTTGGTGGAGCTTCCTACATTGCCGAGTTGGTCCAAATGGTACCCAGTGCTGCCAATATTCGCTATCACTGCGACATCGTTCGAGATAAATCCTTGCTTCGGGGGTTAGTTCGTACGGCCACGGATGTGGTGATGAAAGGGTATGAAGGGACAACCCAGACGGACGAACTTTTGGAATTTGCCGAGCGCGAAATCTTTCGCTTGGCGCAAGGGCATTTAGGCGGAACTTTTACGCCGGTTAGTCGTATCATTCAGGATAGTGTTGAAATTGTTGATCGACTCTATAGTCGTCAAGAGAAAATTACGGGGGTGCCGACTGGTTTTACAGATCTAGATAATTTACTGGCCGGACTCCAGGCTTCTGATTTAATTATTGTGGCAGGTAGACCGAGTATGGGAAAGACGAGTTTGGCATTGGGTATGGCTGAGCAGGCTTCGCTGAAAGGCAAGGCGGTTGTTGGCATATTCAGCCTGGAAATGTCACGTGCGCAATTGGTTCTCCGTATGCTCAGCTCTCAAGCCCATCTGGATTCTCATGCTGTTCGTACTGGCCAATTAAAAGGACCTGATTGGGTTGCACTGACTGAAGCCGCTGGTAAACTGGAACAGGCAAAAATATTTATCGATGATTCAGGGAATCTCAGTGTTCAGCAAATGCGGGGAAAAGCCAGGCGTCTGAAATCTGAACATGGGCTGGATCTTCTTATTATTGATTATTTGCAATTAATGGATGGAAAGGGTTCCTCTGAATCCCGCCAGCAGGAAATTTCAGAAATTTCCCGAGCCTTAAAAGCCCTGGCGAAAGAATTAGATATTCCAGTTGTTGCCCTTTCTCAATTAAGCCGTGCAGTGGAAAATCGAACTGACAAACGACCCATGCTCGCCGACTTGCGGGAATCGGGAGCGATTGAACAAGATGCAGATGTGGTCATGTTTATCTATCGTGATGAAGTGTATAACCCAGATACAGATGATAAGGGTATTGCTAATATTCTGGTGCGTAAGCATAGAAATGGACCCATTGGAGAGGTGGATCTTCAATTTCACGACAGGTATGCCAAATTTAATGATTTGGCAAAACCTCGATCTGGTATAGTATAGGGAATGCTGTTTACTCGATAAAACCTCAGTTAACGGATTCTTCGATGCAACCTAATTGTTCGATGTATTCTGAAAAGGCCGTTCCCCATTGGTTGAGTTGTTTTCGAACCTGTGTATTCAGCATTCCACTTCTTATTGTTTCCTGCGGGACGGCACCTCAACCTGTATTATATGAACAGGTGAATTCCTCCACCATTCAGGAAAAAGTCCATCCTCAAGCCTATTATCATTTTCTTCGAGGATCCCTAGCCGAAATGAATAATGATGGGTCCCAAGCGTTGGAGGCCTATCAGGCCGGGTTGAGGTTTGACCCGGATTCGATTTTCTTGAAATTCCGAATTGCTAATCTTCATTATTCACTGGCTCAGATGACTGCTGCCGTGGAGATGGTCAAGGAGATTCCCTTACAAGGGGTTTCAAGTATGGGAATGTTCCTGGATATAGCCAAAATATACTCTGGGACGGGTGAGCGTGACTTAGCTTTGCGGACCTTGGCTGAAGGCGAAAGGAAATTTCCCTCAGAGCCACGCCTCTATCTTTCCCATGGAAATTTGTTGTTAATCCAGAAGGATTATCAGCAAGCCGGGGAGGTTTTTCGTCGTCTTTTGCAACATGTCCCTGATTCGGCTGAGGCCCATTATTATTTGGGAATTATCGGAGAAGAACAGGGCACCAAGCAGGAAGCGTTAGGGCATTTTGAGCAGGCCATCGCTCTCAATACATCGTTTGAACGTGCCTATATTAAATCGGTGGATCTATGGGAAGAGTCAGGAGAGCCGCAACGAGCCGTTGAATCTTTAGAAACGTTTTTAAAAGAGGTCAATCCTCATCATCGAGAGTTTCGGCTGCGTCTTATCCGTTTATACGCAACCCTAAAAAACCAGGATAAAGCCCTTGGGCATCTTGATTATTTACTTGAGGAAAATCCGAGGGACCTCTATGCCCAGGTGCGAAAGGCCCAGATTTATGGAGAACTGGGAGACTTTCCTGCTGCCATTGAAGCATTGAATGCGGTGTTACGTGACAGGCCGAATGAATTGCGGGTCCGAGACTTTCTTGGATTATTGTATGAAGAAGTGAAAGACTATGATCGGGCGATTCAAACCTATGAAGCGAACTTGGAGATCGACCCCACGTTTTTCGACAGTATTTTACATCTAGGGTTTGTGTCCTACCGTTTGAAGCGAAACGATGAGGCGATAACGTATTTGAACCAAGCGGTCAAACTAAATCCTAAACGCCCTGAGCCGTATCTGTTGTTAGGGTTGACCTACTTCCAGATGGAGAATTATCTGAAAGCCAAGGAGAGTTTAGAGGAAGGCATTCACCAGGATCCCACCAATGCTGAATTGCATTTTAATCTGGGAACCGCCTATGACAAACTGGATCGTTTTGATGAGGTTGTCAGAGAAATGGAAGAGGCCTTAAAATTAGATCCTGAGCATGCGGATGCGTTGAATTACTTAGGGTATAGTTATGCCGACCGGGGAATCAATATTGAAGAGGCCGTGACCTTGACCCAACGAGCGGTGGCGATCAAGCCGCATAACGGGTATTACGTGGATAGTTTAGCCTGGGCCTTATTTAAGGTCGGACGAACGGATGAAGCTCTTGAAATGATGCAACGTGCCGTGGCATTAGTGTCAGATGATCCGGTCATTTATGAACACTTGGGAGAAATTTTCCTGCTCCAAGATGAACATGAAAAAGCCCGTGAAGCTTGGGTGCATTCCCTACAGCTCGATTCTACGAATGATGCACTGAGGCAACGGTTTCGGGATACGGGGTTTGGTGATCCCGTTCCAACTCTTTCCCAGCAATCTATTTATACTCCGTAAGTTGCCCTTCCCCCATATTGCTGCCAAAACAGAAGTGCGATCTTCGAGAATCAGTCGTTGCTTTTTTGTTAGCTGAATGACTCGCTAAGTATTTTGTTAGGGTGTTCCTTAAGATTTATCCGTCTACTGGCGATTAAGAAGAAACGGCCTAAAGGGAGGGGAGGTCTTTAATTTTTTATTGGTATTGGTACAATACGTGACCAAGGTTTATGACGTTTACTTTACATTAGTAGAAATTGATGGAGTCTAATAAAAACCTGTAGCGAAATGTTCCCTGGTCTCTTGTCACCGCCATGAGTATGATGACCTGAGAATAAACCTAAGACAACAATATAATAAGGGATAGACAATTTCCTTGGAGGTTTGTGCATGAATCGTCGAAACAGATTACATAATCAAAAGGGGTTTAGTTTGACAGAACTTATGATCGTGGTAGCGATTATTGGAATATTGGCCACGATCGCCATCCCAAACTTTTTGCGTTATCAGGCTCGTGCCAAACAGACTGAGGCCAAAAGTAATTTAGTCGCACTCCATACCTCTGAAATCGCCTACTTTGCTGAAAATAACGGATTTATTGACGATTTTAATGCGATTGGTTTTGGTGTCAGTGGAGCGTCACAACGCTACTATTATGAATTGGGGGCGGCAAGCTTAGGCACCTTACCCCCTGGATGTACGGCTTCAACCTTAGATGTTGTGAGCGCATCGGGTTTTACGGCGGTGGCGATAGGTAATATTGACGGAGATGCCACGTGTGATGTCTGGACGATTGATGATCAAAAGGTGTTAACAAATGTCATTAATGATGTGTCCTCATAAAAGTTGTTGTGATGATTTGATCTCGGGTGAGGTACTCAAGAAGATTTGAGTGTTTCCCGATAGCCGTACCCAGAAAAATGACAGGGGATTAGATCTCAATTAGGAGGAGATACGTGGATATTAGAGAGAAAATTCAAAATCGGTCGGCCAAGATTGGCGTTGTTGGGTTGGGTTATGTGGGGCTACCCTTAGCCGTTCTCCAAGCCAAAACGGGGTTCCATGTCTTTGGCGTTGATGAAGTCGCCGCAAAAGTTGACATGGTCAATCAAGCAAACAATTACATCTTGGATGTCGATGATGCTGAATTGCGCGAAGTCGTGGGTCAAAAACGGTTGGAGGCCACTACCGATTTTTCGGTGTTGCAACGCTGCGATATAATCCTGATTTGTGTGCCAACGCCATTAACCCGGAATAAAGAACCGGATATCTCGGCCATTGTGAAAGTGCTTGGGCATCTTGCCAAGTATGCTCACCCCAATATGCTAGTGGTTTTAGAAAGTACGACGTATCCCGGGACGACGGAAGAAGTCATTTTGCCTGCGTTGATCGCAAAAGGTCTCACGGCAGGGAAGGATCTGTATGTGGCTTTTTCCCCTGAGCGGGTAGATCCGGGAAACCCCGATTTTAAAACGCACAATACCTTCAAGCTGGTTGGGGGAGTGACCCCAGGCTGCCAGGAAGTCTCAAAATTATTCTACGAACAATCCATCGTGAAGGTATTTCCGCTTAGCTCCCCGCGAGTGGCAGAAATGGCTAAGGTATTTGAGAATGTCTTCCGGTCCGTGAATATTGCCTTAGTGAACGAATTGACTCTGTTATGCGAGCGGATGGATATCAATGTGTATGAAGTAATTGATGCCGCCGCCACGAAGAACTTTGGTTTTATGCCGTTTTATCCTGGTCCTGGTGTGGGTGGGCATTGTATTCCGTTGGATCCATATTATTTGGCCTGGAAATCAAAGGAATATGATGTTCACACCCGGTTTATCGAGCTGGCGGGTGAGATAAATGAAAACATGCCTTATTTTGTGGTGAACAAGCTGCAGCGAGTCTTGAATAAAATGGGAAAATGTTTACAGGGCGCCATCATTTTAGTTCTTGGAGTGACTTACAAAGCGGATATTGAAGATCCTCGGGAATCTCCCGCCACCAAGGTGATGGAATTGCTACAAAAACAAGGGGCCAACCTGAAATATGTCGACCCCTATACCCCTTCCCTGATGATAGGGAATCAACAGTACAAAGCGCATTCTTTGACAAAGGATCTCTTGGAACAAAGTGCCTGTTCTTTAATTCTGACCGCGCATTCGGCGTTTGATTATCAGATGGTTGTAGACCATGCTCCAATGGTGTTTGATACTAGAAACGGTACCCGCCAAGTCCAACATCATCGTGAGAAAATTGTGCTTCTTTCGACTTAAGCGGGAACTTGTGCTATACAACAGACTGTGCTGGCAAGAACTAGTTCTTGACAGCTTTCGTCCCATTAGGTATAAGGCCCAGGTTAAACTGGGCTTTGTTATATCTGATAATGGGTTCTGTCTGGTATTTAATCCCCCCTAAATTTCGACCATCGGTCAATGAAGGGCTAACGGTACGCTAATATGAGATTGCTCAAGCGGTTCATCGTACGGGTTACGGGGAATTTGTTTGAATCCGTTATCCCGAAGTTGCAAAAGCAGCCGACCAAGAAGCCTCAACCTTCGCTAAAACTGGTTTCTCATAATCCTCACCCGGTGATTCCTCCTGATACCGCCTCTCTTCGGAGCGCATCCCTTGGCCATATGGAGGCCTTGGAGTCTGCCCTTCAAAAAGGTGAGCAATGGTTGTTAAGCAAGCAGGATGTGGAACGAGGATTCTGGGTTGAGGAATTGGAAGCAGATACCACGCTGACATCAGAATATGTCATGCTCCGTCGGTTTTTGGGTTTGGTGGATTCTGAGCGAGAGCGGAAAGCGGCCTGTTATCTCCTTCAAACGCAACTAGATGATGGCGGCTGGCCAATTTTTTCTGGTGGGCCAGCTGATATCAGTGCCACCGTCAAGGCCTACTTTGCCTTGAAATTAGCGGGGGTGGCCTCTGATGAACCAGTAATGGTGCGAGCTAAGGATTTGATTCTACAAAAAGGGGGTGTCGCTCAAGCTAATGTCTTTACGAAAATTACATTGGCTTTGTTCGGGCAATATGATTGGCGGGGAATTCCCTGTATGCCGCCGGAAATTCTCTTGGCTCCCCAGTGGTTTTATTTTAATCTGTATGCGGTATCGTATTGGTCTCGTGCTGTCATAATCCCCCTCTTAATTATTTTTGCCCATCGCCCTCTTTGTCCAATTTCTCCAGAACAAGGGATCGAAGAACTCTTTGTGAAACCCTTGGACCCTGTTGATTTTTCTCAAGTGCCGCCATTACATCGGGACTCGACATTTTTAAGCTGGAGAAATTTCTTTGTGTGGGTTGATAGTCTCCTTCGGCTGTATGAATCGTATCCCATCAAATCACTGAGGAAGAAAGCCTTGAAAGAGGCTGAGCGTTGGATGATTGGGCATATGGATGGTGAGGGTGGACTTGGTGCTATTTATCCGGCTATGGCCTATTCGATTTTTGCCCTTCGTGCCTTGGGGTATGCCACTGATCATCCACTTATACAAAAAGCCTTAGGTGAAATTGAGGAACTCGAAATCTATTCCAATAATGCCAATTTCACCGCACCGAGCATGATGCATTTGCAACCGTGCCATTCCCCCGTTTGGGACACTGCGTTAACAATGAATGCTCTCGTAGAAAGTGGAGTGGAGCTCAATCATCCCGCACTTCATAAGGCGGATACTTGGCTGCGATCCCGGCAATCACAAAAAATTGGTGATTGGGTGGTGTCGTCTCCTGATGCTAAGCCAGGCGGTTGGGCTTTTCAATATGAAAATGATTGGTATCCAGATGTGGATGATACTGCTGCCGTTATCACGGCTATGGCCAAAATCCATCAAGCCGAAACGCCAGATTTTGATGAAGTGCTTCAACGAGGATTTCATTGGGCCTTGGCCATGCAAGGGTCTGATGGAGGATGGGGTGCGTACGATAAAGATAATAACAAGCTTATTTTTAATAAAATCCCTTTTGCCGATCATCAAGCTCTGTTGGACCCGAGCACGGCTGATTTAACCGGCCGTTGTTTGGAAATGTTAGGAACATTGGGGTATGACCAGTCACATCCTGCTGTCGGGCCGGCGCTTGATTTTTTACGCATAGAGCAGGAACCCAACGGCAGTTGGTATGGGCGTTGGGGGGTCAATTATATTTATGGGACATGGTGTGTCCTTTCAGGTTTACGAGCTATTGGCGTGGATATGACTGCTCTCTGGGTTCAAAGGGCGGTCTCTTGGTTGGAATCAGTCCAGAATTCCGATGGGGGTTGGGGGGAATCCTGCGAGTCGTATGCAGATGTGGCTACCGCTGGTCAGGGAGAAAGTGCGGCGTCACAAACAGCATGGGCCCTTATGGCTTTGCTTCAGGCTGGAGAATCTGATTCCATTAGTGTCGTGCGTGGAGCGAATTGGCTCATTCGTCATCAGCGTGAAGATGGCGTATGGGATGAGCCTTTCCACACGGGAACGGGTTTCCCACGTGTGTTTTACTTACGGTATCATGGCTACTTCAAATATTTCCCCATTTGGGCGTTAGGTATGTACCGGAATGTCAAAATGACCGGGGAAGCCAAAGCCGATCAGTTGCGTAAGAAGGCTCAGGCATCCAGAAGACAACGGAGATTGGGATAGATCTTGCCACAAATTCTCCTGCTTTTCCTCAAGAAATGACGTCTGGAGCCGATTCTGACCAGAATCGCGATCATAACACCCACCAGAATTGAGTTTCAGGCTGTTGCCCGTGCCCTTCAATTGACTCATCCCGTTCCACAATACGGTTTTCGAGCGCTAACCAGCCATGAGTATGGACCAACTATTCTTCTAATTCAGTCAGGTATTGGGCCCAACAAGGCTCGAAAAAACACCGGCCAACTTTTCGCTGATGCCTCGTGGGACCTCATTATCTCAACCGGTTTTGCAGGTGATCTCGAGACGAGTCTTATCGGGTCGGTTCTCATTGGGGAGGAAGTATTTTGGGACAAAGGGATCGCTTCTCATATCTCTGCCACCTCACAATCAATCGTGTGCCATCCAGATTGGGTAAAGTTTGCTCTGGGTATTAACTGGAAAGGAGAAAAGCCCCTACGAACTGGCAAATTTGTGAGTGTGGATCGCGTGCTCACCACATCGAATGACAAGCATCAAATGCGAGTTGACTCAGGAGCGGTGGGGGTCGATATGGAAAGTGCGGCTATTGGGGAAGTTGCTCAAGAGCATGGTGCCCATTTTTTGATTATTCGGGCGATTTCCGATGGGGCATATGAGGATCTGCCTGTGGATTTTAATCTTTTTCTTCGTCCATTTGGATGGATGACTGGAATCCTGCAGATCCTGAGAACCCCGAAATCTTGGAAGGGCTTTCTTCATTTGTATCAACATTCGGAGTTGGCGTCGCGACAGCTCACGAGATATTTCCAAGATTTTTGCTCCTCCATTTCAGGGCTGTCCCTATCTCCAAATGGTCTGGTCAGGGGGCCTAACCTATGAATGTGATTCAAGGTATTGGGGCTCGGGTCATTTCACAAATTGAAGAAATGGGAGCCATGCTCCTGTTTTTAATGCGGTCATTTTGGTGGTTGTTCCGGCCACCATTGCGGTTATTTCAAATCACCAAGCAAATGCATTTTGTGGGATACAAATCCACTTTTGTGGTTATTCTGACGGCTCTTTTTACAGGGATGGTTCTCGCGCTTCAAGGATATTATTCTTTGAGGAAGTTCGGCTCGGAAGGACTCCTTGGTTCTGCTGTAGCTCTGAGCATGATACGGGAGTTAGGCCCTGTGCTCGCATCTCTGATGGTCACTGCGCGAGCCGGATCGGCGATGACCGCCGAAATCGGTATTATGCGGATTACCGAACAAATTGACGCCTTGGAGACCATGGCCATTAATTCGCTCCAGTATCTCATTACCCCAAAGATGGTGGCGTCACTTATCTCTGTTCCCCTGTTAGTCGCCCTGTTTGACGTGGTAGGAATTGGAGGAGGGTACGTCGTCGGGGTGAAACTATTGGGAGTGAGCGGAGGGTCGTACTGGAGTTCCATTGAATCTGCTGTGGAATGGAGGGATGTTTACGGCGGAATTCTGAAGTCCATTAGCTTTGGTCTTATCATCAGTTGGGTCTGTTGTTATAAAGGGTACTTTACCAAAATGAGTGCTGAAGGCTTGGGTAAAGCCACTACAGAATCCGTCGTGTTAGCGTCAGTGCTTATTTTGGTGTGGGATTATTTTTTAACCTCGGTTCTCCTGTAGAACGTGCCATTATCGACATGGGATCATCCATTATCATTCAATTAAAAGGGGTTGAAAAAACGCTTGGTGGACAACCGGTTCTCCGAGGAGTGGATTTAGGTATTCCGAAGGGCGACATCACGACGATCATTGGTCCGAGTGGCGAGGGGAAAAGTGTGTTGTTAAAACACATGATTGGTTTGATGAGGCCTGATCGAGGTCAGGTGTTGGTTGATGGGGTGGACCTTGCGAAAATACATGATCGGGAATTGAATGAGATGAGAAAGAAATTTGCGATGTTATTTCAGTCAGCTGCGCTGTTCGATTCCATGAATGTCTTTGAAAATGTGGCGTTTCCTTTAAGGGAAAAGCGCTTGGTTTCCGAACCCGATATCCAGCGGTATGTCCCGGAAATGTTGGAACGAGTTGGGTTGGGGAAAATGGGGCATAAATTTCCTTCAGAACTCAGTGGTGGGATGAAAAAGAGGGCAGGTTTAGCCAGAGCATTGGTGATGGGGCCGGAAATTATTTTATTCGATGAGCCGACGACTGGTTTAGATCCCCTTATGGCTCATGCCATTCATGATCTGATTTTAGCGATGCATAAAACGTTTGGGTTTACGGGAATCATGGTCAGTCATGAAATTCCCAAAATTTTCCCCATCTCTGATTGGGTGGCCATGCTGAAGAATGGGAAGATTCTTGCGATGGAACGTTCAAATGATTTTCAACGCCTATCAGATCCTTTGGTTCAGGAATTTATTTCTGTTCCGGGTTCCATCGCCGCATCATAAGAAAAAAATATTGTATGATAAAATTGTTGTTGGCTGGTTGATCTCTCATTTGAGGAGTCGTGAATGACTAAACCATTTTCTTGCCAGGTGATGTTATGATTGAACGTGGGAAATTAGAGTTTGTCGTCGGGGTATTTGTTCTTATTGGAATTTTGTGCCTCGGGTATTTGGCGATTAAATTGGGAAAATTAGAACTCGTGGGTGGGGATTACTATGAGTTGGTCGCTGATTTTTCTTCGAGTTCGGGATTGAAAAAAGGGGCTTCCGTTGAAATCGCGGGTGTCGAAGTTGGCCGGGTAAGGTCTATCGCCCTGAAAGAGGATCAAGCTCAAGTTGTGTTAGCCATAGAAGATGGAATTACTGTGTATAATGATGCGATTGCGTCTATAAAAACTCGGGGAATTATCGGAGAAAAATTTATGGGACTTTCTCCCGGAGGGGCTGGAGAACCCTTAACCAAGGGAGGAACGATTGTTGATACGGAATCCGGCATTGATTTAGAACAAGTCATTAGCCAATTTATTCATGGAAATGTGGAATAACATCTTTATTGTTGATAAGTGGAGGCGTTATGCCAAGGATTTGGATTAAGTCGTGTGAAAAAATAAAGGGATCTGGTTCTGAGGTGAATAGATTGAACCGGGGGGCTTATGGCACTCAAGGTTTAACCATTATTACTTGGTTCGCCTTCTTATTCATAAGTGTACCTTTGGCGGCTGGAGCTGGTGCTCCGACTCAAGCCGTTAAAGAAACAATCGATCAAGTGTTGTCCGTTCTTGGGGATGAAGACTTAAAAGATCCTGCTCGAGAGGCCGAGCGGCGAGAAAAATTAGAAGCCATAGTTGGACAGCGATTTGATTATGAAGAGATGGCTAAACGTACTCTCGGGGCCAATTGGAAGAAAATCAGCACCGAACAACAAAAGGAGTTTGTTGGACTGTTTCAACAATTTTTAACCAAATCCTATGCTGGGAATATTGATGGATACTCCGGGGAACAAGTAGAGTACCTCAAGGAGAGGTTGAAAGGAGATTTTGCGGAAGTTCAGACAAAAGTCGTCTCACCAAAAGTTGAAATTCCCTTGGACTATCGTCTTCTCAAAAAAAACGAACAATGGGGAGTCTACGATGTAATTATTGACGGCGTGAGTTTGACAAAGAATTATCGCGGGCAATTCTCCAGAATTATCAAATCATCTTCATTCGACGGGTTACTCGACAAGCTACGGTCGAAGACTGACCTGGCGGCTTCTTCCTAGGGACCAGGTTCAATGCGGCCTTTCCGTGCGTCGTGCTTCGCGGCGATGGTCTGTATGGCCTTGTCGGAAAGTCTCACTCCCTCCATGATTTTTGCTGAAAAATCCTTCTTTGTAGTCCCCGCGATTTCGACTTCTAAAAATGATGGGCGGGATTTTGGCCTCATTGTTCCGGTGCTTGACTCAGATGAGGAAGGGAATCTTCGTTCCGTTTTTGCCCCTATGCTGGTTCATAATTCGTTTTTGGGTGCCCGCGGGACTCTCAATTATTTTCAATACTGGTCTGGGGGAAAGCAAATGGAGGCCATGGGGTCCTATACGGAAGAAATTGAGCGAAAATTAAAGCTCCGTTATCAGGATCCTGGTTTTATTGAGGGGCTGTTTTTTATTGATATTGGAGCACAATTTTTTAAAAACGCGACAAAGCGCTTTTATGGTTTGGGCCAAGTGACCCCAGAATCGAACGAAAGTAATTATACCGGGCGGGAAACTCAGGTTCATTGGAATTTCGGCGTTCATCTTAACGATGTGACCCGGTTGTCGGTGAATCAACGGTTTCGTGATGTCGAAATTCAACCAGGTGGGGTAGACGACGAACCCTATGCGAAAGACCGCTTCCCCAAGATTGCCGGAATAGATGATGCGACGGTTTTAGCCCATCGATTGGTGTTTCAATACGATTCCCGGGACAATCTGAAGACACCAACCGCGGGAACGCGGGTTGAAGCGTTTGCGGAGTTGGCGCAAAATTTTGATCGACGACAGATTGACGATCAGCTCTATTTTCGATACGGCTTTGATGTCCGACAGTTTTTCCCTAGTCCGTCGAAGCGGTACATTTTTCTTATTCGAGGACGATTGCATTTAAGTTTTGGAGATGGGATCCCATTTTTTGAACAAAGTTCTTTGGGTGGAGAAAACAATCTTCGAGGCTATGGCCGAGATCGATTTATTGATAAGCATATGGTAGTCGTCAATGTGGAAGAGCGTATTCATCTGTTTCAAATAAACGTATTCAATGTAAATGTTGAATTTGAAGCCGCTCCCTTCGTGGATATGGGACGGACGTACCGAGATTTTTCTTACCGTCAATTTAATGAATGGGAAGTCACTCCTGGTGTGGGATTTCGAGGGATCGTGCGACCCAATTTAGTGAGTCGGGTGGATTGGGGGTATAGCAGGGAAGGTGGGGCAGTCTTTGCGGGGTTGGATTATCCGTTTTGATGATTTGGAGAAAAGGAAGATCTTTTGAAATTTTATCCGAAAGGGTATTGGATTTTGTGGTTCGTCCTTACCCTCCTCCTCATCGAAGGGCCGTTTTGGAGTTCTGGTGAGACATTTAAGGACTCAGAATCTCCTGATAGTCTGGAGAAGGAACTTCAGAGCCTCTTATCCGCAGGTATGGGGCAATCCCAAGACTCGGCAGCGCTACGACGGTTGGCCAGTCTTTATTTAGACCTAGGATATGGGTGGTATGTTGACCATGAAAAAAAACTCGCCTCGTTTCAAGAGGGAGCTCGTTTGGCCAAAAAAGCTTTGGAGCAACAAGAGTCCTCAGCTGATGCCCATTTTCTTTATGCGGCCAATCTTGGTAAAGCCGTTCAGTTGCAAGGCTTGATCGCCGCGGCGCTTTCCCTCCGGACGTTACAACATCATGTGAATCGAGTCCTGGAACTTGACAAAAAGCATGCTCCCGCACATCACATTTTAGGGAGAATATATGAGGAATTGCCTTGGTTTTTAGGAGGGGACCAAGAGATGGCAGCTGAGTACCTTAAAAAAGCCATCTCTCTTGATGCTCACTATGTTCCAGCACGATTAGATCTTGGAGAGTGGTATTTGAAGCATGGGCATTCTCAGGAGGCGGCAAAGGAATTCATTGGAGTACTGGACACACCTCCCATTAAGAAGCGATGGATTTGGGAGCGTATTCACCGACCACAAGCGCAACGGTTGTTGCAACAGATACGCCTTACAGAATCTTCGGGTCCTCCAGGGTGAAGAAAAAGTCAAGCGATAACTCTGATAGAGATTTTTCAATCCAAAAATGAGGACGGGTTGTGGTAAAGTACTTCGTTTTTTGCACCAGGCTTTCTACCCGTTTGGTATATCAAATATGGTGGTAATGAAATTTTCTTTCCACCATATGCGTTGGCTTGTATTGGTATCTTTGTTCACACTTCCATTGGCACTTTTGACACGTCTCGATCGCGACGCAGTCCCTCTCTAACTATCCTTTAACGAGTTGGTGGTGAATTCAGCACTGTTTGGTGGAAATTGGTCCGTCCCTACACAAACCAGGAAAGGGATTCAGGCGAGAAGCACGCATGAATCAAGAAAGGGAATCTCAGTTTCACTCCCTTCTTTCTGCTGCACATTCCTTTTGTTATTACAGAATGAGCAAAGTAAGGGGCGAGAGTGTTTTTTGAGGTATTGAAATAATTACGACATCGTAAAGGATGTTCCGGCCTGTATTCTGAATGTAATTGTTATGGCGGCTTTGTTCTCGGATTGGTTGTCTAGGGCGCTTAGTCGAGTTGCAGAATTTGTGCAACAGAGGACGTGGTGGGTCCTGGTGTTGGCTATTTGTGCCACGGTCATTTCTTTTTCTTATGCCTTTATGTATCTGGGCATTAATACCAACACGACCGAAATGCTTGCGGCCGATGTCCCCATTCAAGAGGCACAGGAGCATTATAAAAAGATTTTCCCTCAGAACACGGATTCCATTCTTCTTGTTGTAGAGGCCAGTACCCCAGAAATGGCGTATGCGGCGGTCAAAACACTCGATGTGAGATTAAGAAACGAGCCAGAGTATATCAAGTCGGTCTACATACCATTTGGAGGGCCATTTTTTGAAAAACATGCCCTTCTGTATCTTGATCTTCCGGAACTTGAAGAATTGTCGAACGTCGTGGCTGAATCCAAACCGTTCATTCAAGAATTCATGCGACAGAGAAACATCCATGGACTGTTTTCCATCTTGAGTGATCGTGGAAATTCAACGGATTGGGGGAAGGAGCCTCTCCTTGACTCTCTTTTTAGGAGAATGGCAGAAGGTATCCAGTCGAGTTTGATTGGCCTGGATTATGTTCTTGCGTGGCATTCAGTCATGCTGAAGCTGGAGGCTAAAACGTCTCCGATACAAAGGTTCATTCTCCTTCAACCCCATCTGGACTATAAAAAATTACTTCCTGCCGAAACAGCACTTCATGCTATTCGTCGTGTGATTCAAGAGTCGGGCCTGTCCGCCATTCCGGGGGTTCGGGTTCGTGTCACAGGAGAAGTGGCCCTGGCACACGAAGAACTGCAAGTGGTGAGCCAACGTGCAGGGATTGCGGCCATCCTTTCCCTTATCATGGTCTGTGGCACTCTGACATTGGCCTTTCATTCATGGCGGTTTATGGTCGTCACCTTGCTCACGTTACTCGTGGGCCTGTCTTTAAGTGCCGGGTTTGCGACGGTAGCTGTTGGACAACTCAATATTCTGTCCCTGGCTGTTGCCGTACTCTTTATCGGGCTTGCGGTAGACTATGCGATCCATCTATGTCTCCGTTACCAGGAACTTGTGGGATTGGGGAATCAACCTTTTCTAGCAATGAAAACGAGCCTACAGGAGGTAGGCCCGGCCTTAATGTTGTGTGCGTTGACCACTGGACTGGGTTTTTACACCTTTGTTCCAACTAATTACACAGGCATGTCGGAATTAGGTTTGATTTCTGGGACGAGTATGTTCATAGGGCTCGTGGTTACACTCACGGTGTTACCAGCGATTTTATTGGTGTTCCCCTCATTGCAAGAAGACTGTCGTGCCCCTTCTTCCGGGAAGGGGTTGAGGTTTCTCTATCAATTTCCTATGCGTCATGGACAGGCTATTCGGTGGGGAACTGTCGTAGTTTTTTTCGGCTCTGTACTTTTACTCTCTCAGGCTTCCTTTGATTGGAATCCTCACAATTTACGCGATCCGCATGTAGAATCAGTTCAAACCCTGGATGATCTTCTCGAGGACAAAAAAGGAGCAACTTGGTCCCTCACTCTTTTGCCTTCTGTGGACAAGGTAGCCGATTACGTATCCAGGCTTAAAGCACTGGAGTCAGTTAATAAGGTTGTGACCATTCATGATTTCATTCCTTCCCGACAATTCGAAAAGTTATTCGTGCTCGCAGGTCTTGCCGATGGGATGTTTCCTCAAAAATCAGATTCGGATATCCCATCTTCTTCCATCGGGGTCGATGTGACTCTTACAGCTATGCAATCTTTTTTGGCTATCCTAGAAGGGCATGTTCAAAGGGCAGAGCTGGGTAATGATAGTAGTTCTCTGATCCAACTGAGAGATGCAATGAGAAATCTAGTCGCGAGGTTCGACACTATCGATTATGAATCGAAAAAGGATCTTTTGGCGCGGCTGGACAAGAGTTTGTTGGGGGCTTTACCGACGGATCCCATAAATATGTATGCCACTGCGATGCCGATGGGGCTCATCACACAAAAGGATTTGCCAAAGGAACTGCTTGAGCGATGGGTGGGGAAAGAGGGAACCTACCGTCTGGAAGTGTACCCTAAAAATGACTTAAGGAATCTTTCAGCGTTGGAACAGTTTGTCAACGAAGTTCGAAGCATTGTCCCGGAAGTGACGGGCTTACCGGCCATTTACTTAGATGGTGGCAATGAGGTGGCAGGGGCGTTCAAGCAGGCATTCGTCTCCGCCCTGCTCGTGATTCTCGTTATCTTAGCTATTGTCCTTCGAAAAATTTGGGATATCCTATTAGTGATTCTTCCTTTGAGTCTGGCGGCGATATGTTTGGTGGGGTATACGGTTATTTTTGGCATGCCGTTCAACTATGCCAATGTCATTGCTCTTCCTTTAATTTTTGGTCTTGGCGCGGATAGTGGTATTCATATTGTTGAACGAATGCGGAGAAGGCCGGCGGAATGTGAGGCGTTTCTGAGGTCTGGGACCATACGTGGGGTGTTTTTCAGCAGTGTGACGACCATGCTCAGTTTCAGTAACCTGGCCTATACCTCACATGTGGGCATTGCCAGTATGGGACAATTATTAAGCCTTGGTATCTTGTTGACATTGATCGGCTGTTTGGTGGTTCTGCCCGCATTTCTTTATAGCGGGAACGAAAAAGTGGCAGACACTGCTGTTTAATGCCGAAGTTTTGGGAAAAGAGAAGTCCGTAGGTTTATGTGATTAGGCAAATCTGACATATTGCTCCAGGGTATGTTAGAGTCTCCTCCCCCCTCTGATAAGAAAGAAATTTTTTTGTCAGAATCTTCGACTGTTTTAGTAACACCCGTTACCGTTCGGACATTTCGCCCCGCGAATGTTCGACGAATGCTGTGCGTGTTCCCTGCATATACCAAGGCGTTTGGTACTTTCGATCATGCCTTTCCCTTGATGGGGCCTGTAAAGGCCTTCATGCCGCCACAAGGAATCCTTCTCATCGCGGCCCTGGTACCGCAAGAGTGGGAAGTCCGATTCATCGACGAAAACATCCGTCCGGTGCAGGAAAGTGAGTTTGCCTGGGCTGATGCCGTCCTGATATCGGGCATGCACATTCAACGCAACCAAATACGTGATATTGCACGCCGTGCACATTTGGCAGGGAGGGTCACTGTACTGGGAGGCCCCTCCGTTTCTGCCGCACCTGAAGACTATAAAGACATCGATTATTTACATTGTGGAGAAGTGGGCGATGCGACGCTTAGTCTGTTCCGCCAAATTGACGAAACTCCTGCGCGTCCAGAAGGGCAAATCATCTATCGGACCGTGGACCGCCTTCCGATGACCGATTTCCCAACTCCTGCCTATCGTCTGATCAACGTTCGCCAGTATCTGCTTGGGTGCGTTCAGTATTCCAGTGGCTGTCCCTTTACCTGCGAATTCTGTGACATCCCCGCGCTTTATGGGAGAAACCCGAGACTCAAGACTCCAGAGCAAATCCTCGCTGAACTGGATGAACTTGCCGATGGGGGGACCCCTTCGATCTACTTCGTTGATGACAATTTCATTGCCAATCCTCGAGCTGCGCGTGACCTTTTGCCATATCTCGTGGAATGGCAGAAGCGTCGCGATTATACGGTTCGCCTTTCCTGCGAACTCACGTTCAATATTGTGGAATATCCTGAGATTTTAGCGCTTATGCGTGAAGCCTTTATGACCAATATTTTTATTGGCATCGAGACGGTGGATCTTGATGCGTTACGAGCCATGAGTAAAAAGCAGAATGTCCGCACCCCTATGCTTGAGGCCGTAGAGACGGTCAATCGTTACGGGATTGAAATTGCCGCGGGAATTATTATTGGCCTGGATACTGATACGCCCGAGACCATTGACGCAATCTTGGAGTTTATTGAGGCTTCTCAGATTCCCATTGTGACACCGAATTTGCTTGTTGCTTTGCCACATACACCTCTCTATGAGCGATTGCAAAAGGCCAATCGGCTGAATTCTGGAGAAGGACGGGATTCAAACGTCGAGTATCTACAACCCTATGAGGAAGTAGTCTCAAATTGGAAACGTATGATCCGTGAGACGTACGAGCCACGGAATATTTATGCCCGCTATGCCGCCCAAGCTAAAAGAACCTATCTATACCGCAAGAGACCAACGCGTCCCTTGGATCAGCTTACTTGGCCTAATCTTCGACGAGCGATCGAAATCTTCCTACGTACTGCTTGGCGTGTCGGGGTTTGTAGCGATTATCGAAAGGAATTCTGGAAAATGACAGGGCGGGAATTGCGCCAGGGTAATGTCGAATCAGTCTTCCAGATCGCGATGGTTGCCCATCATTTGATTACTTTTGGCCGGGAGTGCCTCACCCGTGATGTCCAAGCCTCAGCCTATTCAGCCCGCGGCCGTGATCTCACCTTGTCATACGGTATCATCATCAATCCTTAGTGAGAGATCTTACGTACTTTGCCCGTTCGATTCGACCTAATGTGTTGAAAAGGAGAAGGGCAAAGATCGGGGATATCTACTGAAATCAATAATCTCATGGCCGATCCTGGAAAAGGCGACGAGGTAGGCTCTGCTACGCATCCTTCATGGTTGGCCCATAGTTTGTCCCTCGTTGATTGCAGGGTGGTTTCTAATCCACCTATTCTTGCCCCAGCCTCAGCAGTAGTTGACCTTCATTTTCATTCTGGAAAAGCCTGATGCTTGACAGGGTATAGTGGCTATGGGAAAATTTTCCTTAAGTATGTAGGCGTACGAACTCTCTCCGGTTTTTCCTCACAAAATTCTGAATACTTTTAGAAAGGATCGGATATGTCCTTGTTGAAAAGGATTGAAAATCCTACAGATTTAAAGAAACTTTCCCAAGAACAATTCCCTGAACTCTGTCAGGAAATACGTGAACTGATCATCGAGGTGATCGCAGGAGTAGGTGGCCATTTGGCCTCCAATCTCGGTGTGGTAGAACTCACGGTCGCTTTGCATTATTTGCTCAATACCCCGCAGGATAAAATCATTTGGGATACGAGTAACCAAGCCTATACGCATAAGTTGTTAACGGGACGACGGGAACAATTTCATACGATTAGACAATTTGGTGGAATGAGTGGATTTTGTAAACGCGAGGAAAGTGTGTATGACACCTTCAATGCTGGGCATGCGGGGACGGGAGTCTCTGCGGCGGTCGGTTTCGTTGAGGCCCGTGAGCAGCTGCAAGGAACTCACAAGGTTGTCTGTGTGCTTGGAGATGGGGCGTTGACGTCAGGGATGACCTTAGAAGGATTGCAGCATGCAGGGGATATGGGTCGAGATTTTGTGGTGATCTTAAATGATAATCAAATGTCGATTTCCCGCAATGTGGGAGCCATCTCAGCGTATCTCAACAGGACCTTTACCGGTGAGTTTTATACACGGTTTCGGGAAGAAACCTCTCAACTGTTAAACACCATTCCTCAAATTGGTGAAAATGTAAAGCGCATGGCCATGCGGGCAGAGGAACTTGCCAAAGGATTTCTTCTCCCCGGCTTGTTATTTGAAGAATTGGGGTTTCGGTATGTTGGCCCGATTGACGGGCATAACTTTGAGCATTTATTGCCAACATTGGACAATGTCTTGAAGCTAAAGGGACCGACCCTATTGCATGTTATTACAAAAAAAGGGCTGGGTTTCGAACCTGCGATGACCAACCCGGTATGGTTTCATGCGTGTTCACCTTTTGATGGCAAAACAGGGAGGCCGGTAAAAAAGGCCGGTTTTCCCTCTTACAGTTCCATTGCTGCGAATACCTTGAGCCGGCAAGCTAGAAAAGATAGACGAGTGGTGGCAATCACAGCCGCCATGTGTGAGGGTACGGGTTTGTCGAACTTTCAAAAAGAATTTCCCACTCGATTAATCGATGTGGGCATTGCCGAACAGCATGCCGTGACCTATGCGGCTGGTCTGGCGGCAGAAAACATGCGCCCGGTGATTTGTATGTATTCGACATTTCTTCAACGGGCTTATGATCAAGTTGCTCATGACGTGGCGACTCAAAATTTGCCAGTAATGTTCTGTATTGATCGAGGAGGTTTAGTGGCAGAAGATGGGACAACCCATCATGGAGCCTTCGACTTTGCCTATCTTCGTCATGTTCCAAATATGGTGATTATGGCTCCGAAAGATGAAAATGAATTACAACATATGGTGCAGACCGGACTCGTTCATGATGGCCCAACGGCTGTGCGCTATCCAAGAGGAAGCAGCTTGGGCGTGCTATTGGATCCCGAACCGATTCCGCTGGAAATTGGCCAGGGAGAGTTGTTATCTGAGGGAACGGATGTCGCCATTCTGGCAATTGGCGTCACGGTGTCAGAGGCCATGAAAGCCGCGGAACAGCTGAAAGATGAGGGTGTGTCTGTGACGGTGATGAATGCACGTTTTGTTAAACCGCTCGACAAAGAGCTTATTCGTGAGGTGGCCAAAAAGGTGAAATGTTTAGTGACCGTCGAGGAAGGATGCCGAATGGGTGGCTTTGGTTCGGCGGTGCTGGAGTTCCTCTCGGAAGAGGAATGTTGGGATCTTCCCACCAAAGTGTTAGGGTTGCCCGATTGGTACATTGAACAAGGTCCGCAAGATTTGCTCCGCGAGAAATATGGGCTGACCGCTGATGGTATTTACGATCAAGCCAAAGCCCTATATGATCGGGTTTCGCTCCAAACCATTCTACGGTAATAAGGGTCTATGCATATCACTCGACGAAAAACCCGCCAAATCCAGGTGGGTCAGGTTAAAATTGGCGGGGATGCTCCGATTTCGGTTCAATCCATGACAATCCCGCATCCGAGGGATGTCGCTGGCACGCTTGAGCAGGTTCATCGATTAGAAGCGGCGGGGTGCGAGCTTATTCGAGTGGCAGTTCCCGACATGGAGGCGGCTGAAGCCCTTCCAAAAATTAAAGCTCAAATGACCGTGCCGCTGATTGCGGATATTCACTTTGACCATCGTTTGGCCCTCAAGGCAGCTGAGGTTGTCGATTGTGTCCGAATTAATCCAGGGAATATTGGACCATGGTGGAAAACGGAAGAGGTGATTAAAGCCGTCAATGACAATGGGATTCCTCTCAGAGTGGGGGTCAATGGGGGATCCCTTGAAAAGCCTTTGTTAGATAAATATGGATACCCCACGGCGGAAGCCCTGGCAGAATCTGCATTGAATGCCGTCCATGCCTTAGAAGACGTTGGATTTACTAACATGAAAGTGTCGTTGAAAGCATCTGATGTTCATATGGCTATTGATGCCTATTGGCTTTTTGCGCAGCAATCGAATTGTCCGATACATATTGGAATTACCGAGGCAGGGACGGCCATGACTGGTGCTGTGAAGTCCGCTATAGGATTGGGCTGGTTGTTATCCCAGGGTATTGGAGATACCTTACGGGTCTCATTGGCCGCGGATCCTGTGGAAGAGGTCAAAGTCGGGTTTGAAATCTTGAAATCTTTAGAGCTCCGGCATCGCGGAGTCAATGTGATTGCCTGTCCAACTTGCGGTCGGGTAGAAATTGATGTGGTGAAAATGGCGAATGAATTGGAGCATCGCCTGGGTCATATTAAAAATCCCATCACTGTGTCGGTTTTAGGTTGTGTCGTCAATGGGATTGGAGAAGGCAAAGAAGCGGATATCGGAATTGCAGGCGGCCAAGGTGTCGGCATTGTCTTTAAAAAGGGCAAACTCTACAAGCGTGTACCTTCAGAAGAGTTGATGGACACATTAATTGAAGAAGTGGAAGCCATGGCCAAAGAGCAAGAAACTGAAAATTCAAGTGTTCCGGTTTCTCAATCTTCTCCCTCAGCACCCCCCCTTGAAGAATTGTCGTTAGTCTCCCCCAGATCTTCTTCGCGTGAGATTCCTGTGTTGCCTCTCAAGTAATGTTTGCCCTGCTTCTTAGACAGGAGAAATTAGGTTGCTAGCTGGTTGTGTAGAAGAAAAGCAACTTCGTATAATGCATTGCTGGGGCGCCGTACCCAAGTGGCTAAGGGAGCAGTCTGCAAAACTGCGATTCAGCGGTTCGAACCCGCTCGGCGCCTCCAAATAACATAAATAAAAGGCGGTCGGGGTGAATCTATAATGGCTGTACCTATTTCCCAAATGTACACGGTTTCGCAGTATGCCTTGTCGAACCATATTCGAGGGATTAAACGCTATCCATTAGTGCTGATGTTAGAACCCCTGTTCCGGTGTAACTTGGAATGTGCCGGCTGTGGGAAAATTCAATATCCAGATCATATTCTGAATCGACGTCTATCCCCGGAGCAATGTTGGACAGCGGCAGATGAATGTGGCGCACCAATTGTCAGTATTCCTGGAGGAGAGCCGCTTATCCATCCAGAAATGCCAGCGATCGTTGAAGGACTTGTCAATCGAAAAAAATACGTCTATTTGTGCACCAATGCCATCCTTCTCGAGCGAAAAATTCAGGACTATACCCCCTCAAAATATCTGACGTTCAGTATTCACATGGATGGTCTCAAAGAAGAACATGACCACGCCGTTTGTCGGGACGGAGTCTATGATGTGGCTGTTAAAGCGATTCGGGCAGCATTGGCGAAAGGGTTTCGTGTGACAACCAATACGACTCTTTTTGATGATGCGGAGCCCTTACGTGTTCGTCGATTCTTTGATGAAATGATGGAGTTGGGCGTTGAAGGGATGATGATTTCTCCTGGCTATAGTTACGATAAAGCCCCTGACCAGCAAAGTTTTCTTAAGCGAGATCGGACCCGGTCCCTGTTTTCCCAATTGCTGACACAGCGCAAGCGGACATGGCAGTTTAATCAGTCCCCGTTGTTTCTGGAATTTCTTATGGGTAAACGGAACTATGAATGTACTCCATGGGGCAACCCCACCTATAATATTTTTGGCTGGCAACGTCCCTGTTACCTTTTGCAAGAAGGGTATGTCTCGACTTTTCGTGAATTAATGGAAGGGACGGAGTGGGAGCGCTACGGGACGGGACGGCATGACCAATGTCGAGATTGTATGGTGCATTGTGGATATGAAGCCTCTGCCGTTAAAGACACTTTCGGTTCCTGGGGGGGATTTTTCGGAACCGTCAGGGCTACGCTCTTTCCCAACGCGGTGTAAGGCCAGCCTTGTTGATTGGCAAACATTTCTGGCCCAATCAGTTGTCATCGATGACCCATCATTAACTCGTCAGCCATGAGTGATCATGAAACGTCAGACAATCATCCTCTTTCCTGGGAAGGGAAACGATTACTGACGAATAATGATGCTGCCCTTAGAAAGGCTATAGAACATGCCCGTGATTATCGAGGTGATGTGACCATTTATCTCAAAACAGGAAAACATGTCATCGGCTATGTGTTTGATCACCATGAAGGAATTCCAAACCCCTATATCAAACTGTTTCTCGCCAATCAGTCCGAACCATCCTTCGTGATGTGCCAGGATATTGCTAAAGTAGAATTCAGTGGAGAGGATACGGCATTCGGTCGTTCTTGGGATGATTGGGCGCAAAAGTGGCAAAAGCCACAAGCCAGTTAGGCGTATTCAGTCAACCTCTTTTTTCCCTATCCCACCCTTTTCCTACCTTAAATATTTCGGATTCGTTCTGAATCGTCGGCTATTTAATTGATAGAACAAGATTTGGACACGTCAGCCTTTCTCACTAGAAGAATTTATTGACGCTTGACGCAAGTCTGTGATAGAAAGCCAGGTCTTTTTCCAGCCCAAATGACACAGGCTATTCCCAGTTATTTGGGTGGACTAGGGGTCATTGAAGGCAGGCTTTACCGATAGCTGGTTATACAATCAATTGGTGAAAGTTAAGTACAAAGGAAATCACATACGCGAGGGGGAACAATGAACGAATGCCGAAATCTTAGAAGTTTAATTGCGTTGGGCTTTGCCGTAATAGGAATGTCATTATCTGCTTGTGGTGGTGGGGATGAAGGTCCACCAAAGCCTCCACCCCCCGCTCCTCCTGAATACGCCGATAAACATATGCCTGATGGCTATTGGAATAATCCGGATATCATCGCCGAGGGCGAAGCAATTTATACAGGTCAGCACAATATTGATGTAAATTGCGCCAGTTGCCATGGAAAGAATGGGAAGCCTGTGAAGGCTGGTGCTCGAGATTTTCGACGTACTGAGCAAATGGAGCTCTATTCGGATTCGGTTTGGTTTTGGCGTGTGAATGAAGGTGTCAAAGGTACCAAAATGAAAGCGTGGAAGAGCAAGCTTTCTGAAGACGAAATTTGGAAGGTCATTGCCTTTGAGTCAACTTTTGGTCTCAAAGGCAAGGAATATGATCCGGCAGCTAAAAAATGGGTGGCTGCAGGAACGGCAGGGTCTGCTCCAGCAGCGACCGAGGCGCCAGAAGCTGAGGCGCCGGCAGCTGAAGCGCCAGCAGCGGATGCGGCCCATTAACAAAGCCGAACAGTAATCCTAGGAACGAGAAGACAGATAAAGGAGGGGGACGACCCTTGAAAACCTTACATCGAAGTATATGGATGGTCTTAGGCCTACTCATTGGCGGGGCGGCTGTGGTGTATGGCCAAGAAGTGCCTGCCCCACCCGTTGATTTTCCTTACACGGGAAATCGGACGGCGGTATGGGTCGTTGCCAACCTGCATATTTTGTTTGCCGCCTTTATCTTGGGTGCCCCAATTTTTGCGGTGGTCGCGGAATGGCTGGGTTACAAAAATAACGACCCGAAGTATGATCGTCTTGCCAAAGAAGTTATTAAAGTGACGGTCATCCTTTATAGTATGACGGCATTGACAGGTGGTCTGTTTATTTTTGTACTCCTTGGCACCTATCCAGATTTTTCGACCTGGTTGATTCAGCATTTCTTCCTGGTTTTCGCGGTTATTTATCCCCTGTTATTTATTCTAGAAACCATTATCCTCTACTCCTACTTTTATTCCTGGGATTCCATGAAGGGATCCTTGAAAGGGCGTCATATTGCCCTAGGAATCCTTTTAAACATTGTTGGGACGGTCACTCTGTTTGTCATTGATGGCCCCACGGCTTTTATGAATACTCCGGCTAAAGCGGCGGAAGGGGTTTCCCTCGTCGAGTTCGTATCGAATGCTGGTCTTTGGGATAAAATGGCCAACTACAGTTGGATGCCGCTGAATCTTCATAGGCTAGTGGGAAATGTCACGTTTGGAGGGTTTATCGCAGGTCTGATTGCGGCCTATATGTTTATGCGCTCGAAAACTGATGAAGAGCGGTCCTACTATGACTGGATGGGATTTGTGGGCAATATGATCGGAGTGGGGGCGTTGCTCTTGCTTCCATTTATGGGTTACCTCCTTGCCTACGAACTCTGTGATTATGATGCCTCAATTTGTCCCTATATGATGGCTGATCAATTATCAATGTTCTTTGAAATGCAAGGAGCGATGATCGGTCTCATCTTTCTGGCCAGCAATTATTATATTTGGCTCAGTCTTAAGCGAATTGAGGGTGTTGAGCAGATACGCATGTCCGGGTATGTTGCTCTGGCTGTACTCTTCATGCCGGCCATTATGGGTTTTGCCTGGAAGATGTTCCCGCCGCCTGAATGGCAATCCCTCATTTTCTTGGCAGCTACCGTCCTTGTCCCTGTAATCTTAGGAAGAGTGCCAGGTCTGAGAAACTTTACGGTTTCCGCCTTTACGATGATTAAAATCGGATTTCTTATGATTGTGGTGGCCGACGCCATTTGGATGACGCCTCATGGCTTTGTTGCGACTCAAGGGTTGGCGACGCATGATGTTGAGCTACCCGAATGGGCACAGGAGCTGGCTCTTATGCCTGCCAAAAATGCTGCTGCCTTTACCTTGGTATTCCTCACAATCGTGAATTACATTATGTACAATCGAGCGATTAAACGTGGAACCATCATTTGGGGGAAAATCGATTTTGCCTCACAGTTTGTCTTGATTTTTCTCGCATTTAGCGCGATTTGGACGATGGGTTTGATGGGGACCGTTCGGTCCCTCACCAGAAAGTATTTCCATGTGTATAATCTTGTTCCGGATTTCACGCCTGAGGCGTTTACTCCCACATTGTCGTACTCGGCTTGGTGGATTACAGGGGTGACGATTGTGTTCTATGCTGTGGTCAGTTTTGCTATTCTCGTCACGCTAAAACCGGCAAGTTCGAAGGCTGAAGCACATTAGATCTCCTGCTCCTGCTGAAGCCAAATAGAATGAATTAGGAAGAAAAGGAATCGTATGGCTAACCAAAGCTTAACGAAAAATGTCCTAAAGAAAACGACCATCGGAATCATCATTGGAGTGATCTTGGTTGTGGCCGCTCAACAGACGCATTTCCCTCCAGTCTTTCAGGCCATGTTTTTCATCTATGCCATGTTGGGAGCATTGGTCTTTATCCTTTTGGATGCTCCTCCAATGAAACGTCTGGAGGGAGTGAAGGCTCTTGGAGCCCTTCTGGTGTTTTATGTGTTGCTGTCAGGCCTCTATATCGCCGGGGCCTCAATTCTTCCCCAATTCGACCCTGCTGATGAAGCAGGCAAAATTGAGAAAGTTCTCAAAATGCGAAAGGCCAGATCGGAGCGGGGTAAAGCCGATGAGCTTATTGCGAGGGCTAAAGCGTTAAATGAACGAGCCAAAACTATTACAAAGCAGCTGAGTTCGCTTGGAGCCGGGGCGCAAGTGGAAGCGGTGGCCACATCAAGTGGCGGTGCTGCCGCCTCTGGTGACATTATTGCGCTTGGCAAGGAACAGTGGGAGCTTCAGGAATGCTATAACTGCCATAAGTTATTTGGGTCAGGTGGGAAAAAACGAGGGCCCGTACTCGATAATATTGGGAGTCTTATGACTCCTGAGGCTCTCAGGGAAAAAATCCTTGACCCAAAAAGTTGGATGGCGGAAGGGTTTGATAAGCAGTATAAGAAGGGAAAAATGCCAGATAAATACCGTGATCTGATGTTTGAAGAAGAGATTGATGCACTCGTGGCGTTCCTGGCAACCTTGAAAGATGCTTCGGTGAATACTCCAAAGCCGATAAAGATGAATTAGGAAACCCTAAAGTTCAATTCCGATATGCAACCAAAAATTACAGCTAAGGCCTTGTGCGGGGATCAGGAAGTCGGAAAGATTTCCAAGGTTATCGTTGACCCATTGTCGCACGAAATTAGTCATGTGGTGGTGAAGGAGAGCGGAGCCCAGGGGCTGGATCGTCAGATTCCAATTGGGCAAATTCAGCAGGTCGTGAGTGAAGAAGAGATTGTTCTTCGGTGTTCACCGGATGAATTCGTGCAATTTCCCCCCATTGACCGTGATCGATATGTCACGATTCATGAAGTGGAAATTGCCCATCTGGAAGATCATCTTCATGTGGAGCCAGGTGAAGTCTTGGTCCCTCTCCCTTGTCTTGAGCAAGGCGTTCCACGCCGAACGTTCTTTAATAATATGACTCATGCAATCGGAACTCTTATTGCGCTTCCCCTGGCCTATCCTGTCTTGAAATACCTGATGAAGCCCATGTTTAAGCCTTTTGATAACGCCTGGTTTTCTGTGGGAAATATCAAGAAAATTAAACAGGAAAATGTTGGCTTCCAGTTTAAGTTTACTCGAGGTTTCAAAGAGGCCTTTATGCCTGAGCAGCAAATTGAAAAGAATATCTGGATCGTGAAGGCGACTCCTGAAGTGCAAAAAGCTGTGTATGGTGGAAAAGACACAAAATTTTTTGATAATAAAGGTGAGCTGCTTCATGTCAATAAGGCGAATTCTCCATACATTGGATTTTCTGGAAAATGCCCTCATTTAGGTTGTGGGTACAAGTGGAGAAAAACCAAAAGTAATCCCGATGGAGTGTTCCTCTGCCCTTGCCATTTGAGTCTATATGATGAAGCAGGGAAAGTCATCGATGGCCCAGCGCCTCGTGGCCTGGATGTCCTGCCTATGCAAGTTGATGCCGTCGGAGAAGTGAAAATTATTGATATTGAGTATAAGGCCGGCGTGAAAAGTCAAATTCGTCTTCTTTAAGAAGCGATCATTAATTCAAGGATTTTCCTTCATGCAGCAGGATTCCCAACCCGTGAACCAACCCAATCCGTTCGAAAAGGTCGTTGAATTTGTTGACGAACGGGTGGGTCTGAAGACCATTCAAGCAAAAATGTTGAACGAGCCGATTCCTGGTGGGTCCAGGTGGGCCTATGCCTTTGGGTCGGTTCTTCTCTTCATTTTTATCCTTCAAGTCGTCACTGGGATTTTGTTGATGTTTTATTATGTCCCCAGTACGGACCATGCCTACGACAGTACCCAATATATCATTCATGAAGTTGACTACGGATGGTTCCTTTTGAGTTATCATTTTTGGGGATCGTCGGCCATGGTGGTCATGGTATTTGCCCATATGTCTCAAGTCTTTTTATGGGGCGCCTATAAAAAGCCTAGAGAGCTCATATGGCTTGTGGGATTGGCACTTTTTGGGATTGTGATGGGATTTGGCTTCACAGGGTACCTGTTGCCATGGGATCAGCGGGCCTATTGGGCCACGGTCGTGGGTGTAGAAATTATGGACAAAACCCCAATTGTTGGGGATTTCATGGCAAGATTTCTCAAGGGCGGTCCTACTCCTGGTCAAATGACGTTAAGTCGGTTTTTTGTGATTCATGTCATGGTCCTACCTGCCGCACTGGCTGGATTAGCTGGACTTCATATATTCCTGTTTAGAAAGGCGGGTCCTGCCGGACCATTTAGAGGAACCCCAGAAGAAATCAAGGCCAAGACCGATTACTTCTTTCCACGTCAAATATGGAAAGATATCGTGGCGATGGCGAGTGTGTTTCTGATTATCTGCTCTTTGGCTTTCATTGAGCCTGTTGTTTTATTGGAGCAAGCTACGCCTGATCCAGGTGATTATCATCCTGAGCCGGAATGGTACTTTCTCTTTCTCTTTCAATTACTCCGTCTCAAAATGTTTGGAGGAGAGTTTGGCCAATTTCTTGGGGCTATAGCCATTCCTGGTGCTTTCATGGCCTTTTTGGCCGCCCTTCCTTTTATCGATACAAACCCAGAACGGAACCTTTTTAAGCGACCAGCCGCCCTTATTGGCTGGACCGTCATTATGATTTTTATTCTTATCTTTACCGTTTCAGCGATTATTAATCGAGAATTCTTGCATTAAAACTCCCATGCCCATGTCGAATATTAAATTAGGGCTTCTTGTTTTTTGGCCCACGTTTTGGACCGGGTTCCCCATTAAGATGGTGTTCTGTCTGTTGTTGTTAGCGGCGCATATGCACCCCTGGGAAGGGGCCGGGTTTTTCCTTCTACTGTTAGTGTCTATTCCTATTGATATTTGGGCTTTGGGGCTTTGCGCCAGAACGGTTTTCATTGATCGACTGAAGGTTGACCCCCAGCCAGGTATGGGTCCGAATCTCTGGATTAGATGGGCCGTCTTTTCAGCCATTGGCTTGCCATTGATTAAAGTAATCGTTTCCGGAACAACCGGAGTGGCGAAATCTGTGACTTCCAATATTGTTCATGCAATAAAAGACTCCATCTATCCGACCCTTCCAGTTGCTGAGCAAATTAGTTTAGAGCTCGTCATGTGGGGAAGTGTGGCAACGGGGGTGCTTATCCTCTGTTTGCTGGGCTGGCTCTATGGACTTGGATGGCTGACTCAATCATTTGTGAACAATGCGAATCCATTGGAAGGGACAGAAGAGGAAAGAGCAAATTTCTGGGATGGTCTTCGGATTCCAGCCGATCAGCCGCTTTTGTTGACCGCCTTCACTGGTGCAGGGATAGTTCTAGTTTTTGTCTTCTGGGCTCTGTTACCCTCAACCACGCCCCATCCGCATGAAGAGTATGAGTTTATCTCAAAAGGACCAAAGGAAGAGAAGGTCGAACCAAAAAAGGTGTTAAAAGATGCTGAGAAGGTTTTAGCTAAAGCTGAGTTGGTGGTAAAAAAACTCGAAGAGGAAAAGGGCGGTGAATCAAAAGATTCCAATGATCAGAAGCCAAAAGAACCTGCTGCAAAAGAGCCGCAGCCGGAGAAAAATAAATAAAGAAAATAGCCTTGAAATTTTCCTGAGCTAGCAAGAGGAATACGGCATGCGTTATAAGTATGCGAAATCTGTTTCGGTGCTTACAAATGTACGAGTGAAGGGGGCCTAGTGATGAAATCGGCCAACCAAATACAGCCATCCAACGTCCAAAGTTTCCTGGAAAAGATGCCAACCATATTTAAGTGGGTAGGTTTCCTCTCCGTGTTGCTGTTTCCGGTCATTGCCATGGCTGCTGGGGCTGAAACTAAAGCGATGTCTGTTGAATATCGTGATGTCCCTGGAATAGGCAGTCGAAATTTGGTGTGGATTGTTGCCCAGCAGCATTTATTACTTGCGGGATTTGTTTTGGGTGTACCGATTTTTGGTTGGGTTTGCGAGTTAGTTGGTTGGAAAACCAAAGAGGCTCGCTATGACAAGTTAGCCAAGGAATTTACGAAGCTTCTGACTTCGGCCTATGCCACCACAGCCCTGTTTGGTGGCATACTTCTCTTCTTGCTCATTGGGTTGTATCCAAAGCTGATGGCATATCTCACCGATATGTTTTTCCCTTCTTTCCTCGTCTATTGCCTCTTGTTTCTGGCTGAAACCGCGACCCTGTATATGTATTGGTATGGCTGGGATTACATGCAGGGGAATAAAAAAGCCTTTCATCTCTTTTTAGGATTTCTCCTGAATTTGTTTGCCATCGGTATCATGATTGTTCCTAACTCATGGGCCACATTCCAGGCGAGTCCTGTGGTCGTGGGCGATGGAGATGCCTGGACGAGAGCTTGGATGGCGATGCAAAACCCGACATGGTGGCCAGTTAACATTCATCGTCTCATTGCCAATGTGGTGCTGGGTGGTTTTATTGTTGGAGCCTATGCAGGAATCCGATATCTTTTGGCCGTCTCGCGCGAAGAGCGCGAACATTACGATTGGATGGGATATGTCGGGAACTTTATTGGGGTGTTTGGTATGTTGCCCCTCCCATTCGCCGGCTATTGGCTGATGCGGGAAGTCTACCAGTACAACCAGCAAATGGGGATTACCCTCATGGGTGGATTCCTTGCGTGGTTGTTTATTCTCCAAGCCATGCTTATTGGGGTCCTCTTTCTAGGTGCAAATTACTATTTCTGGATGGGTATAACTTATCGAATTCCTGGGTCAGAAAATTCCTATAAGAAACCGATAATGGCGATGCTCGTCGTCTTATTATTGTGTCTTGGGGTGTGGATGACTCCTCATTCCTTAGTGGCGAGCTTGGCGGAAGCCCAAAAAATGGGGGGAACACACCACCCATTGCTAGGGGTGTTCGGTGTGATGTCCGCCAAAATGACTGTTTCCAATCTGATGATCCTTGTCACCTTTATGAGCTTCATCATGTATTGGCGCGCAGGAAAACAAGAGACCGCTGGCTGGGCAAAGGCTGCCAAAGCCATAATGGGCGCCCTGCTTTTTGTCGGTGGGGTGGCGGTGATTGTTCTTGGAGTGTGGGGCTATTTTGTACCGGCAATTATCAGGATCAATTATTTCTCTGTCGCGCAAGTGCTGATCGTCCTGTTTATTATGGTCACTTTTACGCCTTTGACGGCCTTGTTAATGAAAAGCGCCAAAACGACAACTGAGATGGTATGGGGAAAAATGCCTATACGTGCGGGCTACAGCTTGGTTCTCAATGCCGTGATGGTGATCCTGTTGATGTCGCTTATGGGCTATGCACGATCTTCTTCACGAGTTCATTGGCATATTTATGGTGTCATGCGTGACACGTCAGATTATGCATTTTCTCCGGCACTTGGGTATGCGGCTGCGTTTATGTCTTTGAATACGTTTGTCTATTGTTTGTTGGTGGCGTTTATCTTTTGGGTTGCCACCTTGGGGGATAAGGCGAAGGCCCAACAGACCAAGGCCGCCTTGGCCGATGTTCCTGGTGGCGCTCCAGCTATGGCTGGCGGAGCACCAAGTACGGCTGAAAATATTGAGTCTGGGATCCTCGAAAACCATAAGTGAGGCATCATGAGTGAAGTTGCGTTACTCCAAATAATTGGTCTGTGCGTCGTTGGAACGGGGATTCTTATTCTTTTGTTTATCAAAGGTATGTTTCTTCGTGTCGTTGGTTTTGTGGCCATGGTCTTGGGCATGTTTAGTTTGATCGCCTTAGGTGTTCCGCAAATGGCCTCTCTTCCACCGGCGATTGAAACCTTTGATTTGGCTGAGGTCAAAAGTCCGGAGGATTTAGCGGCCATTGGGCAAAAGATTTTTTTCAGTAAAGGGCAATGTGCTCTCTGTCATTCAATTGGGCCAAGTGAATCGGCTCGATGCCCGGATCTGAATGGCATTGGGGCCAAATTAGCCCCAGAGTTCATCTATGAGAGCCTTACCCAACCACAGGCTTATATTTATTTGGATTTTCGTCATGCCACGAAGCCTGAAGAATATCCGGCGCGCATGCCTCATATTGATAAAGATCCTATAGGACTGACCAAGCCTGAAATTTTTTCAGTGATTGCGTTTCTTCAAAAAATGAGTGGAGAACCAATCAGTGTAAAGGTTGAAGATATCATGGAATCTGATGAGCCAAAAACAGAAGCGGTAGAAATGGCTTCAATATCCGATTCCGTTTCAGCAGAAAGTGCCGTGGCTCCGTAAGATGGAAAATCGGAACACAGGAGGAACGAAATGAGAGGTCCAATTGCAAGCGGGGCAATTCTTCTGGTTGGGATGTTTATCTTCCTGAAATTTCTTCTTCCATTGGTGACAGCTCCCTTGCCTGCCAGTTTGATTTATCTATACTTAGCTCTCACGTTAAGCGGGGTTATGATTTTTGGAACCATGAGTGCATCAGGGTTGGAGTCCCTTATGGGTCCTATTTTCCGATTTTTATCGGGTGAGGGCCAGTCTGGCGTTGGGCAAATGGCTAGGTTAGCAGTGTTGGTTTTGTTCCCATTGTTAGTCGGGTGGCAAACCTATACTCGTTTAGCTCCCAGTGATCTTCCTCCAGCCGAAAATCGGACCATTCATCCGGCACCTCCTGGAGAATTTGTCGGGTTGGCGAATCCCTATCAGAATAATGAGGCAAATGTAAATATGGGTAAAGGATTGTATGCGGCCTACTGCTCGCCATGCCATGGAGCAAACTATGATGGGAAGGGACCTGCCGCAAAAGGGTTTAATCCACCTCCAGCTAATTTCAGTGATCCTGGAACCATTGCCCAACTTCAGGAATCGTATTTATTTTGGCGTATTAAAAAGGGTGGGGTTGGGTTACCGGTAGAAGGCATGCCATGGAAGTCAGCTATGCCTCGTTGGGAAGTGGAATTGCCTGATGAATTTATTTGGAAAATTATCATGGGTGAGTATGATGGGGCCCACCAATCTCCCCGTACGTGGGAAGAAGAAGAATAGCGCGGCCTTACCCATTACTTGAGACTGGTTCTTTGTGGAGAATATGACATGCTGAACAGACTGAGGTTCCTTTCAACAGTCATCATTGTCGGAATATCCGGAATACTCGGTTATGCGGTTGGATTTGCCAGTGAGCCTCCACCCGCCGATCAAGCTGGTGGAAGTGTGTCGGTCCGATTATATCAAGTTGACGGGAGTCTTCCTGCCGATGATCCAAATTCAGCACAATGGTCGTCAGTTCCGGATTCAGAATTCAAATTAGCTCCGCAAGTCCATTGGCCCGAACGGATTCAAGAAGTAACGGTTCAATCGGTCAAAGTCAAAGGCCTGCATGATGGTGAAAATATGGCAATTTTACTGGAATATGCAGATCCCACTGAAGATTCTGGAGATGCTGCGGCAGTGGAATTTATGGTGGGTGATAAAATGGCCCATTTTGCTCATGGACAACCCATGCTTCAGGTTGAAGGTGGACCGGTCAATATTTGGTTTTGGAAAAATGAAAATGGACAGGCTTTGGATATGAGTGCGAAAGGATTTAAGACCTTGGCCACTCAAGAGAAACAAGATGTCCAAGCCAAGGGAGCGTGGGCGGGCGGTACTTGGAAAGTAGTTTTTTCTCGTGCGCTTAAAACTGAGGATGAACAAGATGTCCAAATAGAGCCAGGTGAATGGCGGAGTGTCGCCTTTGCTTTTTGGGATGGAGCCGTCGTTGATGGTCTTGTCAAAGAAAAAGGTAGCCAAAAAGCGGTGTCGTCTTGGTGGTCTATCCGAGCT
>Ga0224497_10000124_pt1 | contig 62746 bp, 57 predicted proteins | sample SF_Jul11_sed_USG_4_FD_167970 | JGI IMG/M metagenome (GOLD analysis project Ga0224497, IMG submission 167970) | Sediment microbial communities from San Francisco Bay, California, United States - SF_Jul11_sed_USGS_13 | ecosystem: Environmental > Aquatic > Marine > Sediment | place: USA...
AGCGTCTGCGGTGCCACCAGGCCGTACTCCGCAACCAGTCCGCGGATCGGGTTGGTCTTGGCGTTGCGCTGGTCCTTGAGTTCTGCGCGGATCCGGTGCGTGGCCTGAATGTCCTGCTACTCCACGCTCTTCACCGCAACGAAACGCATGTGCGGTCGACTCATTGCCTCGCATATCGCCTCGGCATCGTTGGCATCGTTCTTGTTGCTCTTCACGTACGGCTTCACGAACTGTGGCGGGATTAGCTTGACCGTGTAGCCGTGGGCCTGCAGTTGCCGCGCCCAGTGGTGGGCGCCAGTACAGGCTTCCATGCCGATCGCGCAGCTCTTGTCCGCCGCTTCCATCAATGCACCCAGCCACTGGTGTCGTCTCAACCGACGTCGCCACACGGCCTTGCCGGACCGATCAACACCGTGCAATTGGAATACGTTCTTTGCCAAATCAACGCCAACGTAGCTAAGCTTCATGAGTGGACTCCTTCTCTACCCGTTACTGGAAAACACGCTTCTTCCAGTCTGGCACTTTAGATGCCGTTAAGGAGAGGAGGAGTCCATCCCATTGCTTATGGCCGAAAAGCGACTATTTGCCTCTGTCGAACCGCGCCGTTCAAACGACTGCTATTGTTGAGAGCAGACGCTCGGATTTCTAGAGTCCTACCTTGCATTGATTCACTGTCTTTGTCCGATTGCCTTGCCGGGTTCTTTGGGATACTATTCATTTTGAATAATTTAGGGATACATGATCCATGGCAACTACGTCACTAAGCCTCGGCGGGCATTGGGAAGAGTTCATCAAGCAAGAGATCAAGAGTGGCCGATACTCGACGGCGAGTGAAGTCGTGCGAGACGCTCTTCGTGCACTCGAGGATCGAGGCAAGCGCCTCGAAGCGCTTCGGGCACACCTGGCCGAAGGGGCCGGTCAGGCGGCCAGGGAGGAATTTGTAGAGGGCTTTGACATCGAGTCGGTTATTGAGGGAACCAAAGCTCGGGCATGACGGCCCAATTCCGGCTCACCGCGAGAGCAGCTGCAGACCTCGACGAGATTGCGGACTACACGATGGAGGAGTGGGGGCCGGCCCAGATGGCGGACTACCTGCGATCCTTGAACAGGCGTTTCAAGTGGCTGGCCCGAAACCGCTACGCAGGGCGCGAACGAAACGACGTTCACCCCGGTTACCGGAGCCTCCCTGAAGGTAGCCACATCATCTTCTATATCGTCAGTGGTGAGAACATCGATATCATCGGCATTCCGCACAAGGCAATGGACATTGGACCCGGTATCTTCTGAACTGTGGAACGTGCTTTTGGGCACAATTCTGGCTACAACCTTTCTCAGATGCCCTCGGAATTCGTCGGACGTGCCCGGACAGGAAAATTAAGATAAACAAATGCTTATGAATCCAGCATCACCCATAAGGGTACTTTTCGTATGCATGGGCAATATTTGCCGATCGCCGACGGCCGAAGGCATGTTTCGACACCTCGCTGCCGAAGCAGGTATTGCGCAGAGCATCGAAGTCGACTCGGCCGGTACTCACGCTTACCATGTCAATGAGCCGCCCGATCGGCGCGCGCAAGCGGCCGCAGAGCGTCGCGGGATCACATTGTCTGATATTCGCGCGCGACGCGTGCAGGCAGAGGACTTCGAACGCTTCGACTACATCATCGCAATGGACCGTGACAACCTCGAGTTGCTGATCGATCAGGCGGACGCGCAGCATCACCACAAGATTCGTCTGTTCCTGGAATTCTCGTCCAGCCGCGAGGATGAAGTTCCGGATCCCTACTACGGTGGCGCCGCGGGATTCGAGCGCGTGCTTGATCTGGTAGAGGATGCATCTCGAGGCTTGCTCGAGATGCTCCGGAAATTCTAGTCAGTCGGCGGGCTTTCGTTATCCCAGGGCAACAGCCGCCCCTCAGGCTTGGGCTGCGGTTTGGGCTCAGCCTTCACCTCAGCTTCAGGCTGCGGTTTGGGCTCAGCCTTCGCCTCAGGTACTGGCGCCGGTTGCGGTACTGGTTTGGGCTCCGGTTTCGCTTCGGGCTTTGCTTCCGGTTTCGCCTCGGTCCTTACCTCGGGCCGGGCCTCAGTCCTTGCCAGGGGTTTGGGCTCCGCCCGCGGTTCTGACGAGCCATTGCCCGAAGGAGCGGGCACTCTTGCTTGTTGCGGCCTGGTAGCATTGGGTTCGCTGACCTCTTTCAGATTTGGCGACGTTTGATCCCGTGCGGGATCTTTCTTCGTTGTCGCCGCAGCATCTGCCGCGCGCTCGGCGTCGGTACGCACCCTTGGTGGTCCACTGTCTACCGGTTTTTGTAAAGGTTTGGGCTCCGGAGACGCTTGCGGTTCTCGCGCCTTCTCGGATTTGCCTTGAGTTACCTTATTGGCAGTGCGCTGGGGATTTGGCGCGGCGGGGGTCTCCGCCGGCTTTGCGTGATCGGCTGGCTGAGCTTGCTGCTGTTGCTCGGCAGCTTCGTCCGGTGCTGGCTGAGCTTGCTGCTGTTGCTCGGCAGCTTGGTCCGGTGCTGGCTGATCTGCGCTGCGCCGGCGGCGCCGGCCGCCGCGGCTGCGCCGGTTCCGTGACGGTTTGCGTTCCTCATCCTGCACGTCATCACGGCCCTTCGGCGCGGCGTCCCTGGGTTTCGGCGCTCGGGTGCCGGCGATATCTTTGGTCTGCCGGCTTTGCGGCTTGGCGGCAGTCTTCTTGCTGGCCGTCTTTTTGCTGGCCGTCTTCTTTGATCGCTTTTTTCTGGCCGGCCCGCTGCTGTCCGCACGTTTTGCGTCCGGGCGACGCCGGCTGCGCTGTCCACCTCGCGAGCGGGAATCCTGGCCGGCAGCGCTGCGGCGTCGTGTCTGTGGCTTCTTCTTCGCAGCCTGCCCGTTATCACCCGAGAATAATCCGATCAGGCTCGCGAGGAATCCTGAGCGTGCTTTCTTGGGTTTCGGCGCCTGCGTCGAGGGCTTCATGACTGCGATAGCGGCCGGTTCGATTGCCTTGCGTTCGAGTATGGCTTGCGGTGTCTCCGGCTCAGCATCAATGTCTGCGAGGGAGTAACTCGCGCCTACATTCTCCGGCAGATCCGTTTGATCATCACGCACCCGGCGCACGTCATAGTGCGGTGTCTCGAGCAATGGATTAGCGACAAGTACAACTCGCGTCTCGCTCCGTGATTCCAGGCTCTGCACCCAGTCCCGTTTCTCATTCAGCAGGAACGTTGCGACCTCGACAGGTAACTGCGCAATGACCTGGGCGGTGCGCTCTTTGCGCGCTTCTTCGCCGATGATTCGCAGGATGGCCAGTGCCAGGGATTCGACGCTGCGAATTGTGCCAATGCCGGAACAGCGCGGGCAGGTCAGGTAACTGGATTCACCGAGCGACGGTCTGAGCCGCTGCCGCGACATCTCAAGCAGGCCAAAGCGAGAAATTTTGCCGATCTGCACTCGCGCGCGGTCCTGGCGCACGGCTTCACGCAGGCGGTTCTCGACATCGCGCTGGTGCTTTTGCGGGCCCATATCGATGAAGTCGATGACAATCAGACCACCGAGGTCACGAATGCGCAGTTGTCGTGCGATCTCGTCGGCGGCTTCGAGATTGGTATTGACCGCCGTTGCCTCGATATCGCCACCCTTGGTGGCGCGGGCCGAGTTGATGTCGATTGATACGAGCGCCTCGGTGTGGTCGATAACGACGCTGCCGCCGGATGGCAGGTTTACCGAATGGGAGAAAGCAGATTCGATCTGTGTCTCGATCTGGAAGCGTGTGAACAGCGGCACCGGGTCTTCATAATGCTTGAGCTTGCGCAGGTTGTGCGGCATCACCTGTTCAACAAACTCGATGGCCTCTTTATAGGTCTCCGCATCGTCGATCAGAATTTCGCCTATTTCGTTAGTGAGATAGTCTCGCAGCGCACGAATAACGGAATTGCTCTCGCGGTAGATAAGGAATGGCGAGCTGCGCTCGAGTACGACATTGAGGATCGCGGTCCAGATCGTCAGCAAGTTCTCGAGATCCCAGGCGAGTTCCTCGGCACTGCGATCGATGCCGGCGGTGCGCAGAATGACACTCATGTCTTTCGGCACTTCAATCTCGTTGAGTGATTTTCTGGCGAGGTCCCGATCGTCGCCTACGATGCGGCGCGAAACGCCCCCGGATCGCTGCTTATTCGGTTTCAGTACGATAAAGCGACCCGCCAGGCTGACGAACGTCGTCAGTGCCGCACCCTTGTTGCCGCGCTCTTCCTTGTCGATCTGGACAACGATGTCCTGACCCTCTCTAAGGACTTCCTTAATATTGGGCTTCTTGCCGGACTCGACCGGCTTGACGAAATACTCGCTGGAGATTTCCTTGAGCGGCAGGAAGCCGTGGCGGTCGGCGCCGTAATCGACGAACGCGGCCTCGAGGCTGGGCTCGATGCGCGTTATCCTTCCTTTGTAGATGTTGGCTTTTTTGCGTTCGCCTGCTGGTAATTCAATATTTAAGTCGTAAAGGCGTTGGCCGTCGACCATCGCCATGCGCAACTCTTCTTGCTGAGTCGCATTGATTAACATTCTCTTCATGATGCCCTACTTGATGTGTGAGAGAGGGCAGAGAGTCGGGACGAAGTGCCTGGGGGCGTGCGCAGGGGACCTCACACAGCATTAAGTGGCGCACTATGGCGCCACCTGTGTGGTGGAAGGGCTTGTTTTGGGCCTGACCCAGAGAGATCAGGTCCCATAATAAATTCAGCATGTATTCCCTGCGGCTATGCCGCTTTGGCGCTCGCTGCTATCCGTGCTCGCTGCCATCTTGGTTGGCCTCGCGATGCGAAGCCCAAAAAAACTATGATTACACTCTTTAACGGTGCGGCTGTTCCACGATCGGGGCCGCTGGATTCTGCGCATGGCCCGAAATGTCATCCCAGGGGTGTCGCAGAGGGTTAATATAACACACCCTTCGGATCCATCAAGTTATTGATCATGCAGCAAAAGTCGGAAAAAAGCCCGGACTCGGTCGCCACGAAAGTCAGAAAAATACGCATCGGCCAGGAGCAGGCAGGGCAGCGCATCGACAATTTCCTGCGTCGGCAACTGCCCGGGGTCCCCAAAGGGCGCCTGTATCGCTTGCTCAGGCGCGGTGAAGTACGCGTGAATGGCGGCAGGATCAAGGCTGAATACAAACTGCAGGACGGCGACGAGGTGCGGGTCCCACCGGCGCGGATCCGGGCGCCCGGCGGCGCACCGAGCGCCGCTATTGCGGCGCAGATGGCCGATCGCGTGTTGTACGAAGACAAGCGGCTGCTGGTTGTCGATAAGCCGACTGGAATCGCGGTGCACGGCGGCAGCGGTATCAGCCACGGCGTGATCGAGCTGCTGCGTCACGCGCGCCCCGAGCTTAGGGACTTGTCCCTCGTGCACCGTCTCGACCGCGAGACGTCCGGTTGTCTGGTGCTCGCGAAACGGCGCAGCGCGTTGCGCGAATTACATGCTAAGTTTCGCGACGGTCTTGTGGAGAAGAACTACATCGGACTTGCGATCGGCGACTGGCAGCTCGGCGAGCAGCTGATCGACAAGCCGCTGCTCGTGCAGAATCGCAGGGGCGGGGAGCGCCATGTTGTTGTAAGCGGTGACGGCAAACCGGCGCAAACTCGAGTACGGCTATCACGCACATTCGGGCAATACAGCTTGCTGCAATGTTCCCCCTTGACGGGCAGAACACACCAGATTCGGGTGCATTTGCAGCATGTCGGATTCCCGCTGGCCGGGGACGAGCGCTACGGTGACGAGGCCGAGAATCGGCGCGCGAAGAAATTCGGCTTGTCGCGCCTGTTCCTGCACGCGCAGTCGATCGCATTTCCAGATGACAGCGGCAACGATCTGCATTTCACTGTGCCGCTCGCTGACGATCTCGAGCGATTCCTGACCGTCGGCATCGTCGATGCTCGCCGCGAGCGTGAGCGAAAGCGGGACACACCGCGCAGGAAACGGTAGTACTTGTCGGCCTCCAAAAATCAAGTGGGCAGACCAGAACTTGGGCTGCGCGCGAACCTGGCGCAGTTCAGTTTACTCGTCATCGTCAATGCCTTCGTTGGTGCGATGGTCGGCATGGAGCGGAGTATTCTGCCGGCCATTGCCGAGCAGGATTTCTCGCTGGCCGCGAAAACCGCAATCCTGTCTTTTATTGTCGTTTTCGGCATCAGCAAGGCAATCACCAATTATGTCGCGGGTCATCTTTCGGATGTATACGGCCGCAAAGTCATTCTTGTTGCCGGCTGGCTGGTTGCAGTCCCAGTGCCGTTCATGCTCATGTGGGCGCCTTCCTGGTCGTGGATTCTTGTTGCAAATCTGCTGCTGGGCGTCAGCCAGGGCTTCACCTGGTCGACCACCGTGATCATGAAGATCGACCTCGCCGGTCCCGAACGCCGCGGTCTCGCTATGGGACTAAACGAATTCGCGGGCTATTTCGCGGTGGCGGTAGCGGCATTGGCGACCGGCTACGTAGCCAGCGTCTGGGGTCTCCGACCGGAGCCGTTTTATCTCGGCGTTGGCTTCGTTGTCATCGGGCTTTTCTTGTCCGTATTGCTGGTTCGCGAAACCCGGCAGCACGCCGATCACGAGGCAGGCCTTGCGGGCGATGCGCAAGCACAGGAGCTGCCTGGCAAACGAGACGTCTTCCTGCGAACGTCTTTTCGGGACCGCAACCTGTCGTCGATCAGTCAGGCAGGCCTGGTCAATAATCTCAACGATGGCATGGCCTGGGGGCTGTTTCCGCTCGTATATGCCGCGGCCGGCATGAGTCTGAAACAGATCGGCTGGCTGGCCGCGATCTACCCGGCTGTCTGGGGACTCGGTCAGCTATACACGGGCGCGCTGTCCGACCGCATCGGTCGCAAAGGGTTAATAGCAAGTGGCATGTGGTTGCAGGCGTTCGGCATTGCCGTACTTGCGCTGTCCTCGCATTTCCCGGGCTTCGCGGCAGGCGCCGTCACGCTCGGCGCCGGGACGGCAATGGTGTACCCGACCCTGCTGGCGGCGATCGGCGATTCGGTCAGTCCGTCCTGGCGCGCGTCCGCGGTGGGCGTTTATCGACTGTGGCGCGATCTTGGCTATGCTGTCGGTGCGGTGCTCGCGGGCCTTGTCGCTGACCTGGCAGGGCTCAGCGCATCCCTGTGGCTGATCGCAGCATTGACCTTTTTGTCGGGCGTTGTGGTTCGTGTCCGGATGAAGGACAGCGCTACGCTACGCTGACAAATAGCCGAGTTCCAACAGCACGTCCGAGACCCAGATCATTGGCAGTCCGATCAGGGCAGTAGGGTCATCCGTGCGGACCGAGTCAAGGAGTACGAATCCGGCCCCCTCAATTTTGAAACTCCCGGCACAGTCGTATGGCTGATCATGCCGTAAATACGACTCGGCCAGGCGCCGGTCGAACTGACGAAAATGAACCGTCGTCTTGTCGACGTGCTCGTAGCGATTGCGGCCGACCGGATCGAGGATGCAGACGGCTGTCCTGAACGTGACGACCTTGCCAGCGGCCGCCATAAGTTGCTCAACTGCCTTTTGGTGGTTGCCCGGTTTGCCGAGTACCCGACTATCCAGCACCGCAAGCTGATCGGCACCGATAATTAGGGAGTCTCGCGCCTGCATCGAGACCGTCTCCGCCTTGGTCTTGGCCAGGTGGCGAGCCAGCTTTTTCGGGCTGAGCCCGAGTTCGTTACTTTCGTCGATATCCGGGGACACGGTCTCGAAATCGTCGAGAAAGCGATCGAGCAGGCCGCGCCGATACGGCGACGCGGACGCCAGAATGATACGTGGGGACGAAGGATTTTGCATAAAATCAATTGCTTGGCGCGAAACCAGCGCAGTTTACCCGGTTTGCCGCCCGGAGCCGATAGTTTCGCGGCCGCGGCCTTTGACAGTGGGCCAAGACGTCCTTATCATGCGCGCGCCATGGGCAATCCGCTGCGAGATCGCCGCACCCCGGCTGAGCTGGCGGCTTGCGGTCAAGTCATTGATTTTAAAGATAAAATTACTGACTTTGTGCGGCTGGCGACGATTGTCAAGGCTGATCTGGATGCGCTGGATCCTGCTAAGATACGCCCCGACTGGTGCGATGCCGAGGTTTGTGGCCGGCTGGTGTTCGGATTTTCGGATGCGCAATTTGGTCTGCGCGCCGAGCGCCCGTGGCCGACGCTTAAAGGCACGGTGACGACGACGATCGATGCCGTTTGCCAGCGTTGCCTGGAGCCGTTTCGGCTGCCGCTGATCGCCGATCTGCGGCTGCTTTTTACCACGGATGCGGCAATGTCCGTCGCCGACGGCGGCTGCGAGGTTTGGGAGCTCGAGCAGGATACGCTTCGACCGCTCGACCTCGTTGATGAAGCGCTGGTCATGGCACTGCCGTTCGCGGCGATGCATGTCGATGATGCGACATGTCAGGGGCCCGACGTGCTCGAGGAAGAGTCACGTGCGAGAATACGACCGTTTGCGGGATTACGGTCGCAGATGGAACAAGATGACTGAATTGACTAATGACGCTGGTGCGTCATGGTGACTGGAGAAAATTATGGCTGTTCAAAAGAGTCGCAGAACCCCTTCAACGCGCGGGACGCGGCGTTCGCATGACAAGTTGAAAAAACCTGCCATGTCGGTCGACCCGACTTCCGGCGAGACTCACTTGCGGCATCGTGTTTCGCCGGACGGTTTTTACCGTGGCGAGCAGGTTGTCACGCAGCCGGAAATTCACGAAGTCGACGACGAGTAAGTACACACTGTAAACGGGTCGTCATAGCTGGCGACCGTTTTCTTTGTGCCGACACACTCGATCATTTCCCTCGATGCGATGAGCGGCGACCTAGGCGCCGAGGTCGTCGTGCGTGCAGCTCATCGGGCGTTGCACAAACATGCCAAGCTCAAACTCCTGATCGTCGGCGATGAGGAAGAGCTGCGTGGTCACATCATGCGCATCATCGGTGATGAGCCGCGGCTGTCAATAGTGCATGCGAGCGAAGTGGTGGCAATGTCAGAGTCGCCCGCAGACGCGTTGCGCAAGAAAAAAGACTCGTCGATGCGTGTTGCGATTAACCTGGTCAAGGAAGGCAAAGCAGACGCGTGCGTAAGTGCCGGCAACACCGGCGCCTTGATGGCGACAGCAAAGTTTGTCCTGAAGATGCTGCCCGGTATCGATCGGCCGGCGATTATTACAGAGTTACCCGCAAAGGGTGGCTCTTTGCACATGCTCGATCTTGGTGCCAACACGCTGTGCACGGCGGAACATCTGTTTCAGTTTGCGGTTATGGGTTCGATTGTTACGGAGGACATCACCGGTATCGAAAATCCGCGCATTGCATTGTTGAATATCGGCGCAGAAGACTCCAAGGGTCACGGTACAATCAAAGATGCTGCCGCGATGCTCAACGGGAGTACATTGAACTATATTGGGTTCATAGAGGGCAGCGAATTGTTTTCGGGCAAAGCCGACGTGGTTGTAACTGATGGTTTTACCGGCAACGTTGCTCTCAAGACGATGGAGGGCACAGTCGATCTGATCGTGCACTCCCTGCGAAGAGCCTTTACGCGCAATCTCTTTGCAAAGATTCAGGCGATGCTAGCGCGTCCGGTATTGAGCCACCTCGCGGGCCGTATGGACCCGCGCAAATATAACGGCGCGACTCTTGTTGGCCTTAATGGTATTGTCATCAAGAGTCACGGTAGCGCCGATTCGTTCGCGTTTGAACACGCAATTGAAACTGCTGTGGTCGAGGTACAAAACCAGGTACCACAGCAGATCGGCAACCTGCTGCAACAGGAAGCTGCATGATGTACACGAGGATTGCCGGAACGGGCCGCTACTTGCCCGAGAAAATTCTGACCAATTTCGATCTCGAGAAGATGGTTGATACGAGCGACGAATGGATCCGTGCGCGCACGGGGGTGGAGCGCCGGCATCGGGTTCGCGAGGACGAAACGACCTCGGATATGTGTGTCGCGGCGGCGAAGATCGCGATCCAGGATGCGGGCATCGACGTTACCGATATCGATATGGTCATTGTCGGCACGACATCACCGGATTTGGTCTTTCCAAATTGCGCAACACTCGTACAGCAGCGGCTTGGAATTCCGGCATGCCCGTGCATTGGTATGGAAGCGGCGTGTACGAGTTTTATCTATGCACTGACGACGGCCGACAAATTCCTGAAAGCCGGCGAGGCCAGATGCATTCTCGTTATCGGTGCCGAATGCATCACGAAGCTGGTTGACTGGACTGACCGCAATACCTGCGTATTGTTCGGTGACGGCGCCGGGGCGGTAATTGTCGAACCATCGGAGGAGCCAGGCATCATCGCAACGCACCTGGGCGCCGACGGTCAGTATAAGGACTTGCTCTACTATCCGGTCGGCGTGTCGAAAGATCTGTGTAAAGCCGGAACCGACGCAGCCTCAATCATGATGAAGGGCAATGAAGTCTTTAAGGTCGCAGTCAAGACTCTGGGCAACGTCGCTACGGAAGTGCTCGAAAAAGCCGGTATTGATCAGAGTGAACTCGACTGGCTGATTCCTCATCAGGCGAACATTCGAATCATTCAGGCGACGGCCAAACGTCTCGACTTGCCAATGGAAAAAGTCATACTGACCGTTCAGGACCATGGCAACACGTCCGCAGCGTCGGTACCGATGGCGCTCGATGTAGGCGTGCGTGACGGGCGCATCAAGCGCGGTCAGTTGTTGTTGATGGAAGCTTTTGGCGGCGGATTTACCTGGGGCTCCATCCTATTGCGCTTCTGATCGATTGCGCTGCAATTCGGCGCTACCAGATGGCAGCCTTTTTACTTCGTTGCGAACGCCGCAACATGCGCTGATGCAATTGCTGGCGCCTGCGATCAAGACGGTCGCGACGGATGGCCCCGTCGATAGCTAGTCCATGCTGTTTGTCGAAGTCCGTGCGAAACTTCCGAAAGTCATCGTAGGCATCTCGAACATGCCGCAATTCTTGCATGATCAGTTCGATGATGATCACATCATCGAGGTAGCCGATAACGGGAATAGCGTCAGGCAATATGTCTTCGGGGTCACTAAAGTAGACAAACATCGCGAGCAGGCGTTCTCGCTGGCTGGTGGGTAGCTGCCACTCAGCATCGGTTAGCATCTCAACAAGCAATTCCAGTGCCGGAATGCGCTGAGCGACGAAATCGGGTAGTGGCTCGTTGCTGCGAATGTCATCGAGGGCGTGCTGTATCGCATCGATAATTTCCTGCTCTTCGGCATCGCGGACGGCTTCGCGTGACTGCCTCAGCGCCTTGCGAAAATAGCGCAAATCCCGGTCGCTGAGTTCAAATGAGAGTTTCATGCCCATGGCATTCACGAGAAAGCGTTGGTGGGCCGAACAGGCTACCGACCAGGATTGTCAGGGTCAATCAGAATTCGAACTGGTACACGACGCGAACGCTATCAATGGTTTACCATAGCAAGTCGGAATGCGGGTCACTTCGATGAAACCAAAACTGATAATCGGCAATAAGAACTATTCCACCTGGTCACTGCGCGCGTGGTTGCTGCTCCGCGAGTCGGGCATCGATTTCGACGAACAGCGTATCTGCCTCGATCAGGAGAGCACGGCGTCGGAAATTGCCGCGCTGAATGCCGGCAAAACGGTCCCGGTGCTGCAGCTCGACGACTTGACGGTATGGGACACGCTCGCAATCGCCGAGACGGTTGCTGAGCGCTGGCCTGAGCGAAACCTGTGGCCCGAGGACGCGGATATTCGGGCGCATGCGCGCAGCATCTGCGCGGAAATGCACGCGGGTTTTCCGGTACTCAGGGAATGTATGCCGATGAACTGCCGGGCAATGGGCCGGGAGGTTCCGTTGCCCGATGCATTGACTGACGAAATTGATCGCGTCATCGCCATCTGGTCGGACTGTCACCGTCGGTTCAGCGGTAAGGGCGGCTGGCTGTTTGGCCACTTCAGTGTGGCCGATGCGATGTACGCGCCGGTCGTCCTGCGTTTTCGCACCTATGGCATCAAAGTGCCGGAGTCGGCAGGATTTTATCCACATCGCTTGTTGGAGAGCGAAGCGATGCAGGATTGGCTTGCCGCCGCGGAATGCGAGGTCGAGGTAATCGAGCGGGAAGAAAAAGGCCGATGATTCGCACGGTGCGCTCGATTCTGGTGCTTTGTGTGCTATTTGTGACGGTAGTCAAGGCAGAAATATACGAGTTACCTCCACCGGGCTACGACGTTATCGGCGCCGTGTCCACGATCACCGCGCGTCACGAAGATACCCTCGTCGACATCGCGCGTCGACATGGCCTCGGCTATGAGGATATTGTGCGCGCAAATCCGGACGTCAATGTCTGGGTCCCCGGCGCCGGAACCGAGATTTTATTGCCGACACGCTTCGTATTGCCATCCGGACCGCGGCGCGGTGTCGTGCTGAACCTTGCCGAGTATCGCTTGTACTATTTTCCGGAGGCGAAGCCCGGTGAGACAGCCTACGTGATGACCTATCCGATCAGCATTGGTCGTATGGACTGGGAAACACCGCTCGGTGTGACCAAGGTCATTTCCAAAGTCCGCAATCCGAACTGGTATGTGCCGCAATCAGTGCTTGATGAACATGCGGCAGACGGCCGGCCGTTGGAGAGAGTTGTTCCACCCGGGCCGGATAACCCACTGGGCGAATACGCGATGCGCCTGGGTCTGCCCGGGTATTTGATTCACGGCACTAATCGCCCGGCAGGCGTCGGCATGCGTGTGACTCATGGTTGTGTGCGGATGTTTCCTGAGGATATCGAGTACCTGTTTCCCCAGGTCGATTTGAACACACGAGTTCGAATCATCAACCAGCCTGTGAAGATGGGCTGGGACGGTGATCAGCTGGTCATGGAAGTTCACCCGGTTCTCGAAGTAACGATCCCGGCAATGACCGCGGATGCAAGGGACGAGCATGGTGTGACCGATGACCCGGTCGAGCCTGACGTTGAAGCCGAGGTCGCCGTCGCGAAAGATCCGCTAACGCATGTGACCGAACAATTCATCTATGCGACCGGCGAGCGCGCGGGACAGCTGGACTGGTATCTGGCCGAAGAGACCGTCGGCCGGTCGGACGGGATTCCGACGGCGGTGGGGCAGGAAATAAAAAACGCCGCGACAAGCGCGGCGTTTCATTAGAAGTTCTAGGCCTAATTACTTCGACATCGACTTCTGGAACATACGCTCCATGCTCTCACGATTTGCGTCGCAGCAGGACTGTGCTTTGGTAGCAGCAGACAATGCCTGGTCGGCAGTGCTCTGAGCTCGTGCAGCAGCCTGTGCTGCACGATCGGCAGCTGCACGAGCAGCCTCGGCGGCTGAGGCAGCAGCAGCAGCGTCAGCAGCTGCGCGGTTTACTGTTGCGTCGCTTTCTGTGGTGCTGGCGCAGCCTGTAGCCAGTGTGGCTACGAGCAGCAGTGCGCTTATTTTGAGTGCGGTCTTTTTCATTATCCAAGATTCCTTTGTTGGGGACATAATTGCAGGCGCATTATTTCCCAAACCGTCGCTTCTCGCAATGAAAATACCTGTTTTTATTGCGGTTTGTCGTTTTTGGGCGACAACGCAACCGTCACCGATCGATCCGTTTGAAAGGTTGTGCAGATCCGGGAAATCGTTCAGAGAGGCCCGTGGACGGGATGTTGCTCATCGGAAGTAAAGCGCAGCGCAGCGAGCCATTTCGATGAGAAATGTCCCGGTCGTAGCCCTGTAGTTGGGGGTTGCACTGATCGAAGTACTGTATATAATCACATGCACTGTTTATATATACAGGATTGCTCAAATGCGCCCACTGACCCCAAGACAAACGCAAATTCTCCAGATGATTCAAGATTTTATGGCCGAAACCGGGATGCCACCGACGCGTGCCGAGATCGCGCGGGAACTCGGGTTCAAGTCGGCTAATGCAGCCGAGGAACACTTGCGGGCGCTGCAGAAGAAGGGCGTCCTGGAGCTCGTGCCGGGTGCGTCGCGCGGTATTCAGCTTAAAGACTCTCTGCGGGAACAGATGGGACTGCCGCTCATTGGTCGGGTTGCGGCGGGCAGTCCCATTCTCGCAGAGGAGCACATTGAGACGCATTACAGGCTCGATCCGCAGCTTTTCAGTCCGAAACCGCATTATCTGCTCAGGGTTTATGGCATGAGTATGAAAAATGCCGGCATTCTTGACGGCGATCTCGTGGCTGTGCATCGAACGCCCGAAGTGCGTAGCCGACAGATCGTTGTTGCGCGGCTCGATGATGAAGTCACCGTTAAGCGCTATCGCCAGAAGGGTTCTGTCGTCGAGTTGTTGCCTGAAAATGAAGATTTCGAATCGATAAAAATCGATCTGAAGGAGCAGGCGATGGTGATCGAGGGAGTTGTCGTCGGCGTTATTCGTGACGGCATGCCGTTACATTAAGTGTTGTCGAGATGCGGCGCGATTCATCCTCATTGGAAAAACTGCTCGAGAACCCGCATCTCTGGCGCGGCCATGGCCAGGCGCATACAGTTCCGGGGCTCAGCAGCGGTTATGAGGCACTCGATCGTCACCTGCCCGGGGGCGGCTGGCCGCAATGTTCCTTGACCGAAATTCTTGTCGAACACTATGGCATCGGTGAACTGCGTTTGCTGATGCCGGCGCTTGCGACACTGAGCGCCGAGCACGGCAACACGGAGAATGCCAACTATGCTGAGCCGGGCTGGATCGCCTGGGTAGCGCCGCCGTTTCAGCCTTACCCACCGGCTTTACAACAGTGGGGTATCAATCTGTCCCGCATGCTGATCGTGCGTCCAAAGAACGATAGTGAAATGCTTTGGTCTGCCGAACAGGCGCTGTCGTCAGGGACTTGCGCTGCCGTCTTGCTGTGGCCCGACGCGCTCGATGATCAGGCCAGCCGGCGTTTGCAACTGGCGGCCGAAAAGGGCAACAGCTGGGCCATCGCGTTTCGCCCACCAATGGCGCGTACCGAACCCTCTGCGGCAGCATTGCGCATAGAATTGCTGTCGAGCGGTGAGGGCACACGTCTGCATATTTTGAAGAGTCGTGGCGGCCGACCTGCCGTATTGCATGATGTTATCTAGTTATGTCGACGGCACGACATCATCGCTCCAATCGGGGGCTGTTCGACCAACATTCCTTAGCGCTTGAGGAGCCCAGGGCAGAGCCGCAGGCTGTAACCGCACCCGTTCTCAAACGGCTCTGGTTTTGCATCTATTTACCGAAGCTGTCGCTCGAAGCCAGTGGGCCCGGGGGTGAAGCCAGAGCAGTCGTTGTGGAACAGCAGGGAATCCATCGTGTATTACTGGCCTCAACCAAGGCAGAGGCTGCCGGCATCATGCCGGGTCAATCGGCAAACGCAGCGCTCGCACTGTTACCAATGCTCCATGTTGAACCACGGAGTGAGATTGCGGAACAACAAGCGCTGGAGAATCTTTCGTGTTGGCTGGAACAGTTTACGTCGGTTGTTTGTTTTGCAGACACCGATGTATTGCTCGTGGAAATTGCAGGTAGTTTGCGTTTATACGGCGGTCTTTTAAGCCTGCGCCAACAAATTGCTGCGGGTCTCGAGCAGCAGGGCTTTAGCGCTTTACTGGCAATTGCACCGACGCCACTTGCGGCGACATGGCTGGCGAAGAGCGGTCGTCGCGCCTGTATTCGTGACACTGCAAACATCGCAACTGCTTTGCGCACGGTGCCGCTTACGTGCCTCGATTGGCCCAATGCTGTCTGCGAATCGCTGAGCGGTATGGGCATTCGTAACATCGGCGACTGTCTGCGTTTACCAAGGGAAGGATTTGCACGGCGCTTCGGGCCGCGGCGACTCATCGAGCTCGATCGTGCCTTGGGACGTTTGCCGGATCCACGTACCAGCTGGCGTGCGCCCGAACGATTTTGTGCAGACTATGAGATGACCGAGGAACAAAGCGACCGCGAGTTATTGCTTGCAATCTGTCGTGAGTTATTGCTTTCGCTCGAACGGTTTTTGCTGACACGACAACTTGGCGTGCAGCGCTTGTTGTTCAGCTTTTTTCACTTGCGCGGTCCCGCTACTCAATTGCAATTGGGTTGTACCGAGCCTGAGCGCCTGGCCGATCGCTGGTTCGATTTGCTGCGCATTCGTTTTGAAAAGCTGACATTGCCTGAGCCTGTGATATCGGTTCGCCTACGCGGCGGTCACTCCCAGGCAGTGCGGGCCGAGACCCGGCGTTTGAGGTTTCAGGGTAAGGCTGCCGGGCAAGGACTGCGTTTTTCGATGACACAACTTGCCGAGCGCCTTATCGCGCGTGTCGGTAATCAATCCGTTGCCGGGGTGACGACCGTTGCTGAGCATCGCCCACAGCTGGCGTGGCGCTCGCAAGGTTTGCTCTCTGGCAAGAAAGGCAACACCGTGTCGGCGATGCGGATGGGATTACGACGTCCGCTCTGGATATTGCCGGAACCTGTTTTGCTACCGGTTGATCAAGGTTATCCGTTACACCAGGGCCGTCTGAGGATCCTTGAAGGTCCCGAACGGCTCGAAACGGGCTGGTGGGATGAGGACGGTATTGCACGTGATTACTATACGGCCGTTAATCCACGCGGTATGCACATGTGGGTGTTTCGTAACCGCAGTCATAACGCTTCCTGGTATCTGCACGGTTTCTTTGGGTAATGGGTCACACGCGTTACGCTGAACTTCATGCACTCAGTAATTTCACCTTTTTGCGCGGTGCCTCACATCCGGAGGAACTCGTAGAGACCGCTGCCGCACTCGGCTATGAAGCGCTTGCGATTACCGATGAATGCACGATGTCAGGCATCGTTCGAGCGCATACGGCTGCAAAGGAGCATGGCCTCAAGAAGCTCATTATTGGTTCCGAACTGCGTCTCAGGAGCGGCCGCAAGCTGGTGGCGCTCGCGCAGAATCAGAACGGCTATGCAGCACTTTGTGGGTTGATCACAAAAGCCCGACGCGCGGCTGACAAAGGCTCGTACGAGTTAACGCGCCGCGCGTTCGAGGATGGTCTCATGGATTGCGTCGTGCTCTGGGTGCCCGACGATGCCCTGTCCCTCGACGTCGAGGATCACTGGATACGTGAAACATTCCGCGATCGCCTGTGGATCGCCGTCGAGTTACTTGCCGATGGTCAACAGCGCAGGCAGCTCAAAAAACTCTATGCAGAGGGCCGCAGACTCAAGCTGCCGCTCGTTGCATGTGGCGATGTGCACATGCACTGCCGGTCGCGGCGTATTCTGCAGGATACGCTGACGGCGATACGCGAAGGCGTTACGGTCGATAACGCCGGTTTTGCATTGTATCCAAACGGCGAACGCCACCTGCGTTCGCTCGAGGTCTTGAAGCACGTCTACCCGCAGGAACTGCTGGCCGAGGGCGTACGTATTGCAGAGACGATCGATTTCTCTCTGGACGAATTGTGTTACGAGTATCCCGACGAAATCGTCCCCGACGGTGAGACGCCGGCAAGTTATCTCAGATACCTGACCGAGCAGGGCATGCGCAGACGCTGGCCTGATGGCATCCCGGACAAGGTCATCGATCTGGTTGAGCATGAGCTCGAGCTTATCGCCGAGCTTCGTTATGAACCGTACTTCCTGACCGTGTACGACATTGTCGCATTTGCACGCGCGAAAAAAATTCTGTGCCAGGGAAGGGGCTCGGCAGCGAATTCAGCGGTGTGCTATTGCCTCGGAATTACCGAGGTCGATCCAGGACGTATGGCAACGCTTGTCGAACGCTTTATTTCCAAAGAACGTGACGAACCGCCCGACATCGATGTCGACTTCGAGCACGAACGCCGCGAGGAAGTGATTCAATATATATACGGAAAGTACGGCAGGGACCGTGCTGCGCTTGCCGCAACCATCATCACCTACCGGCCGCGCAGTGCGTTAAGGGACGTCGGTAAGGCGCTGGGGCTGAGCGATTTGCAGGTTGGCCGCCTGGCGCGTTCGATGCAGTGGTGGGACGGGCAGCGCGTCGATGACAGTCGCGTGCTCGAAGCCGGGCTCGATCCCGATAGTCCGATTATCAAACGGCTCCTTTATCTGGTCAGAGAGATACTCGGATTTCCACGTCACCTGTCACAGCATGTCGGCGGTTTCGTTATCTCGAAGGGGCCGCTGTCCGAACTCGTACCTGTCGAGAATGCGGCGATGCCGGATCGGACCGTTATTCAGTGGGAGAAAACCGATCTTGAGGACCTCGGCCTGCTCAAGGTCGACGTGCTCGGCCTTGGCATGTTGACGGCGATTCGTCGCAGCTTCGATTTGTTGCGCGAGTTCGATGGCCAGGAACTGACGCTCGCCACGGTGCCCGCCGAGGACCCGGTCGTCTACGACATGATCTGCGATGGCGATACGATGGGCGTGTTCCAGATCGAGTCGCGCGCACAGATGGCGATGTTGCCGCGTCTGCGGCCACGTTGTTACTACGACCTGGTCATCGAGGTTGCGATTATCCGGCCGGGCCCGATTCAGGGCGATATGGTGCACCCGTATCTGCGCCGGCGTAACGGTGAGGAGGCCGTCGACTATCCAAGCGACGATGTCAAAGGCGTATTGCAGCGCACGCTCGGCGTGCCGATCTTTCAGGAACAGGTCATGCAGCTCGCCGTCGTTGCGGCAGGATTCACGCCCGGGGAGGCCGACCAGCTCAGGCGTGCGATGGCGGCGTGGAAACGGCGTGGCGGCCTCGGACCGTTTGAGGATAAGCTGATTGCCGGTATGCGTGAGCGCGGTTACGAGGAGCAGTTCGCGCGGCAGATCTTCCGCCAGATCGAGGGCTTTGGCGAGTATGGTTTTCCGGAGTCACATTCGGCGAGTTTTGCGTTGCTCGTGTATGTGTCGTCGTGGTTGAAATGTCACGAGCCGGCCGCGTTCACGGCGGCACTCCTGAACAGTCAGCCGATGGGTTTCTACTCTGCGTCGCAGCTGACTCAGGATGTACGCCGGCATGGTGTTGAAGTCAGGGCCGTCGATATCAATCGAAGCCAATGGGATTGCACACTGGAAGCCCGGGATGATGGCGCGGCGGCGCTGCGTCTCGGATTCAGAATGGTCAAAGGGCTCGCCGAAGAGGCAGGACGGCGGGTTGTCGAGCGGCGCGATGCGAAAGGCTATCACAGCATTCAGCAACTGCTTGAAGAGGTCGGGCTCGATCGTCGCGAACTCGGCGTACTAGCGTCGGCAGGCGCCCTCGAAGTGTTCGAAGGCCATCGCCACAGAGCACGCTGGGCAGTGGCCGGCGCCGAAAAGCCGACGCCTTTGCTGACATCGCTGGACCGCTACGAGGCGGCGCCGTTGCTCAGGAAGCCGACAGAGGGGCAGGACATTGTCGCGGACTACCAAAGCCTTGGTTTGACACTTGGACGACACCCGCTGCACCTGTTACGCCATCGACTGGCCCGCTACCGGTATTTGCAGGCAGAACGAGTGCCTGACCTCAGGAGCGGCGCCAACGTCCGTGTTGCGGGGCTCGTCATCACCAAGCAACGCCCCGGAACGGCAAGCGGCGTTACATTTGTCACGCTCGAAGATGAAACGGGGCACATCAATCTCATTGTCTGGAAGCAGGTTGCGGAGGACTATCGTGCGGCGCTATTGAATGCGCGACTGATGGGAGTTCAGGGAGAACTACAAATTGAAGGGCAGGTCATTCACGTCATCGCGAGAAAACTCATCGACCACACTGACATGCTGGGAAACCTCGTTGTGACTTCGAGGGACTTTCGTTAAAAATCCAACGCTTGGCGGGCGTGGACGGGATGTGCGTTATCGGAAGTAAAGCGCAGCGCAGCGAGCCATGCGGATAACGTACATGCCGGCCGCGGTCGCCCGCCCGTGTCAGTTCCTATAAATCGTCGTCGAGATTAAAGTTGAACGTGCTTTCGAGTTCTTTCTCGATTCTTCGCTGTTCCTCGAGTTCATCGAGGCGGCGCCGGATTTCCTTCCTGTGCTGCTCGGCGTCACCTTCGCCGGCTTCGATCTTGGCAATCAGTTCCTCAACATTGATCTCAACGGAGATGTCGCCGACATTGTCGACATCGATAACATCGGTCAAAACGACAGTATCTTCCAACTCGAAGTCATCCTCTACATCGTTATCTTTGTCACCGTTATCAAGTTCACCGTTCATTGCTAGCTCTCCGCGCAACAACCAGTTCCATGGAACACAGGCCCTGAGGCCGTATTTTTCATTGGTATACCCCGAAAAATGGGGCCGCGCAAGGTACGAATCAGCGAATCAGGTTATTAATTTCGAAGATGGGTAACAGGATCGCGAGCACGATGGTCATTACGACGGCGCCCATCAGAACAATGAGCAGAGGCTGCAATATTCCAAGCAGCGTGGCGATCAGGCTGCCGACTTCGCGCTCCTGGTAATTCGCCGTTCTGGAAAGCATCTCTTCGAGCCTGCCGCCGGTTTCGCCACTTGCAATCAAGTGGATCATCATAGGCGGGAACAGCTTGCTGGCAGCGAGCGATTGGCTGATCGACGCGCCTTCGCGAACGCGGAGTGTGGCTTCATTAACGGCATCCCGCATTGGCAGGTTTTCGATGACCTCGGCGCCGATTTTCAGTGCGTCGAGAATCGGTACACCACTTCCGGCAAGAATGCTGAACGTGCGTGTGAATCGCGCCGTATTGATGCCGCGAGTCAGCCGGCCGGTAATTGGCGTTCGCAGCAACAGGCGATGGTAACTGCGCCTCGGCCCGTCCCGCTGTAATAGCCACCAGATCCCGTAGAAAACTGCGGCCACGCCGATAATCAGTATGAGCCAGTGATTGCGCAGAAAATCGCTGGTCGCGATGAGTCCACGCGTCAGGGCAGGGAGTTCCCCGGAGGCATTCTCGAAGACCCCGACAATTTTCGGGACAACCGTCGCCAGCATGAAGCTGATAATCGCGAATGCCATCACCACGAGCGCAATCGGATAGACCATGGCGTTCGTAACTTGTTGCCGAAGTTCCTGACGCGCCTCGGTGTAATCCGCGAGACGCTCGAGCACGACGTCGAGGTGGCCGGACTGTTCGCCGGCAGCTACCGTGGCACGATACAGCTCGGGAAATGCCTGCGGAAATTCGCCGAGTCCGTCGGCAAGAGTGTGGCCTTCCATGACCCGTGACCGGACGCCAAGCAAAATACTCTTGGTCCGCGGCTGATCGTTCTGTTGTGATACGGCGATCAATGCTTCTTCGAGCGGTAGCCCGGATTGCGATAATGATGCCAGCTGTCGCGTCAGCAATGCCAATTCGCCAGTCGAAATTCCGCTGCGCAGTGAGAACGTACTTTGCCGCCTGGCTTCTTTCTGGGCTACCTCGGTGACCTGCACCGGCAACATCTTGCGGTCGCGCAGAATCTGACGAACGTGTTTGGGGGTATCCCCTTCAATCAGACCTTTGGACTCTTTGCCCTTTTGGTCCAGCGCAACGTATTCGTATGCCCCCATGCTATGACGACTAATCTTCTCGGGTGACGCGGAGGAGTTCTTCGATCGTGGTGTTTCCATCAAGAACACGGCGACGCCCATCCGCACGTATGCTCGGGCCCATGGTTCGCGCGTGGCGCTCCAGATCCTGTTCGCTCACGCCGGAATGGATCATCGCGCGCATTTCATCATCTACGGCAATGAGCTCGTAGATTCCGGTACGGCCTGCGAAACCGGCATTGCTTCCTTCGCCAGGGTGATAAAGCGTCGGTGGGTTGGCCGGATCTACTTCGAGGATCTCGCACTCGTGTTCCAGGGCCCTGTAGGGCACTTTTGTCGTGTCGTCGAGCACTCGCACGAGTCTTTGTGCAAGCACGCCGATCAGGCTCGAGGCCAGCAGAAACGGTTCAACGCCCATATCCCGAAGCCGGGTTACTGCACCGGACGCAGTATTCGTGTGCAAAGTCGATAGCACCAGATGTCCGGTCAAACTCGCCTGCACGGCGATCTCGGCCGTTTCTAGATCCCGGATCTCGCCAACCATCACGACGTCCGGATCCTGGCGCAGAATCGCGCGTAGTCCGCGCGCGAACGTCATTTCCACTTTGGTATTGACCTGCGACTGTCCGATGCCGTCGATAAAATACTCGATCGGGTCCTCGACCGTCATGATATTGCGGGTGTTGTCGTTAATGCGCTCGAGCGCCGCATACAGTGTTGTCGTCTTACCGCATCCGGTAGGGCCCGTCACGAGAATGATCCCGTGTGGCTTATGGATCAGCTTGTCCATGGTTATTTGCGTCTGGTCATCCATGCCCAGAGACGTAAGATCAAGTCGCCCCGCCTGTTTGTCGAGCAACCGGAGCACGACCCGTTCGCCATGGCCGGATGGCATCGTCGACACTCGAACATCGACTGCGCGACCGGCGATGCGCAAAGAGATACGTCCGTCCTGTGGCAAGCGCTTCTCGGCGATGTCGAGTTTCGACATGACCTTTATGCGCGATACGACCAGCGGTGCAAGTGCGCGACGTGTCTCCAGTATCTCCCGCAGAACGCCATCGATGCGAAATCGTACACCCAGGCGGTTTTCATAAGGCTCGATGTGCACGTCAGACGCGTTGTCTTTGACCGCTTCAGTCAACACAGCATTGATAAACCGTATTATAGGCGCGTCATCGTCACTTTCGAGCAGATCAGACGGTTCCTGCAACTCCTGCGCGACCTGTGACAGATTCATCTCGTCACCGAGCCCATCGACCATGTGCATGGCTTTATTGCTGCCTTGCTCGTAGGACTCCTGCAACAGCGCATCGAACTCGTCAGATGAAACGCGAGAGAGTTTGAGCGGCACGCCGGCGAAGCGACGCGCCTCGGCAAGACTCATTGCTGATGCCCCCGGCCTGTAGACCGTGTCCGCGATGTCCGATGCAATGTCGCGAATCAGCACGCCGTGACGTTTGGCGAAGGAGAATGGCAGGGCCCGAGCCACAGATATTGTGTTCTCAACAGCTGCATTTGGCGCCGCTTCGAGTACGATTTCGGTTTCGCTTTCCATTAAATGACCAGCGCGATCCTACTCGTCGCCTGCCTCGTCGGTCTGATCCGGCTGCTCACTTTCATCGAGCGGTGGGAGCATCGGACGGTCTTCGCGCGGCATCAGCGACACGCCCGTTCCCTGACGACCTTGCTGAATGTCGCGAATGTAATTGTATTTCGCGTTAGTTTCGACGGCAGTCTGTGAGGAGTTGCGCAGGATCTTCGGGCGGATAAATACAAGCAGGTTCGTCTTGACCTTGTCCGTCTTGCGGCTGCGGAACAGATTGCCAAGAATAGGAATTCGGCCCAGCACTGGCACACGCTGATCGCTTTCCCGAAGTACGTCTTCGAGGAGACCACCGAGAACAAGAATTTCGCCGTCGTCGACGATGACGGTCGTTTCGATGATGCGCTGATTGGTAATCAGGTCGACTGCGCCGGCGGCCGACTGCGCAATACTGGATATCTCTTGCGATATTGTCAGCAACATTGAATCGCCTTCGTTGATCTGTGGCGTAATCGCCAGCTTGACGCCGATTTGTTGCCGCTGAATGGTCTGAAACGGGTTGACCGCTCCCCCTGTCCCGGTGCCGGTATTCGAATACGAGCCTGTTACGAACGGCACTTCCTGGCCGACATTGAGTGTGGCTTCTTCGTTATCGGTGGTTACGATTGAAGGCGTCGAGATGATATTGGTATCTGCGTCACCGCTCAGCGCCGTGATGATAGAGGCAAAGCTGACGCCCGAATCGGTGATGCGGCCCAGTCCCATAGTTATGCCTTCGCCGATCAGGCTGGTTGGATCTATTTGTCCGCCACTGCCGGCGGCGCCGCCAATCTGTACGACGCCAGGGCCGATATCCGGAAAATTGGTCACGCCAATCGGCGTATTTGAACCGCTACCCTCAACCGCCCATGTCACGCCAAACTGCGAGGTCTTGTCGGCAATGACCTCGACAATGATGGCCTCGACGAGCACCTGGGCACGGCGAATGTCCAGTTTGTCGACGATTTGCATCAGAGACCGCATCATCTTCGGAGGTGCATTGATGACTATCGCGTTGGTCTGCGTGTCAGCCCACACGCTGACAGAATCGGACGACGCACCTGCGGCCGCCTGCCCGGCGGTAGCCTGTAACTGCGCCGTGAAGTGCTGCTGCAGCTTCGTTGCAAGCTCTTCGGCGTCGGCGTAGCGCAGATAGCGAACCTGCGTATCGCCTCCATCTTCAAGCGGCGTATCAAGATGTGCGATCAGGGCGCGCAGACGCAGTCGTTCGCTCTTGTCGCCACCAATCAGAACGCTGTTCGTGCGGGCATCGGCAACGAGGCTGGTCGACACCGGGACGCCGTCCGCGCGCGGCGCCTGGGTCAGCGCCGTCATGATTCTGACGATTTCGCTGGCCGACGCGTGTTCGAGTCGAACGACTTCGACGTCCTCGTCGTTTGATTGATCAATGCGCCGGATGATCGCGATCATCCTCGACACGTTGGCTGCCCGGTCCGAAATAATCAGCATGTTGGAACCGGGATGGGCGGCCAGGTGGCCGTACTGCGGAATCAGCGGTCGCAGGATAGGCACGAGCTGCGCCGCACCGACGTTCTGCACCAGAATAACCTGGGTGACGATGTCATCCGCACCCGCAGAACCAGCAGCCCCCAGCGGACCGGCATACTGGCGTGCAGTGGCATCCGGTACGATCTTGATAAGGTCGCCCGATGTGACCGCGACATAACCGTGCACCTGAAGTATCGACAGAAATGCTTCGTAAAATGCATCGGGTGTCATGGGGCTTGAGGACAACATCGTGACCTTAGCGCTCACGCGGGGGTCGATGATGAAGTTCTTTCGCGTAACTTCGCCGACAGCCTCGACGATTTGCCGCAGGTCGGCCTCCTTATAATTCGGCGTTATCGTCGCTTGTTGACTCCACGTCAACGGTGTGGCCATCAGGCAGCAAAGACTCAGCGCGACAACAAGGCGAACTCGTGGTTGCATACTTCTTAAGTATTTCATCTGGTGCTCTCGTCCCCGAGGTCGAGTTGACTGGTGCTAAGCACGATGACCTCCGGCTGACCGTTACGTTCAACGGTCACCGATACCTGGTCCGCGCTATCGAGTGATTGAAAGATCTGCATTGCCTGAGTTGGATCCGTGAGCGCCTGGCCGTCAATATCCTTGATCAGGTCGCCCGGACGCAAGCCGAGCGCCGCAAACTGTGCTCGATCGCGGCCCGGATAGACGCGATAGCCCTGCTGTTGGCCGTTGACGAAGTACGGTGTCGGCCGAATTACGTCCGCGAGCTTCGAGACGTTTTGCGCAACGACCGATTGAATGCTCTGCGAATCGCTTGCCGCCCTGATTGTGGTCCTGGTGTCGCGCCGTGCCATCGTGGTGCTGCTTTGCGGAAAGTCCTTGGGCAATTTCAAATTTGTCAGTACGCCATTCTCATTCAATACGACACGATCTGCATAAACAGCATGGAGATTCGCCCCTGACGTCACAGGGTCACCGATCGTATAAATTTTTTCTTCGTTATTGCCGTCGGCGATGATCGCAACGGCCATTTCCTCGAAGCTCGCCGCAATCGTGCCTTTGAGCGACAGGTTCGTCAGCTTGGTCTCACGCAGATTCGACGTGTCTTCGAGGATTGGCTGCAGACTGGCTTCCGTGCCACTGGCCGCGATGCCGAAGATATGCGCGCTGACAATTGCCTGGGCGTCGGCCGAGTCATCTGAGCGGGCGGCAGACGCAAGCTCGCTGGCCGGGACCGGAACCGCGTCGCCGGCTGATGGACCGGGCACAAGCATCCATATGATCCTGGCGAGCTGCCACGCGATGACAACCACGAGCAACAGGCTAACCCATGCCGGCAATAGGCGATTGGCAGCCGCGAGCGTTTTCGCGCTGTTCATGCTTGCGAAATCCGACCATTTTGCTTCGGTCGTCATGGTCATGTCGGCCGTCTCTTGATTTCCGCTCTTCCTTTAAACGCAGCGCCAAGATGATAAGGGTTGACGCACTCTGCAAACAAGCCCGTAAGGGCGAAAAACCTATATTTAGCAATGATATAGACGACTTTCTCCGCGTAAATGACTAGCTGGCACGGTGCCGGAGCACTGTGCCCGACAAGAAAATCCGTGAACCAGGCTTGGAGATCGCCGCCTTGAGCCCATATATAATAACCCGCAACCCATCGGCCATGGTCAAATTAGTGGCATATGATGATGAATTGAACATAGTCTGGAATGATGAGCGAGAATCGACCTGACAAAGAACGCACCGACGGGTATGACCTGGCCGTTGAAGAAGCACGGCCAAAGATCAAGCAGCCGCCGCTGTATCGCGTCGTGTTGATCAATGACGATTACACTCCCATGGAATTTGTCGTTGACATACTTGAATCGGTATTTGGCATGGAACGTACGCGAGCGACACAGGTCATGTTAGAGGTACACACGAAAGGAAAAGGCATATGCGGCGTGTACAATTATGAGATTGCGGAGACCAAGGTCGCACAGGTTATGGGCATCGCGCAGCAACATCAGCACCCGCTGCTGTGCGAAATGGAAGAATCCTGAGGAACCAGAGGAAACACATGTTAAGCAGCGAGCTCGAATTTTGCCTGAATGAGGCGTTTCAGCAGGCACGCGATCGGCGTCACGAATTCATGACGGTGGAACACCTGTTGCTGGCGCTGCTCGATATTCCGAAGGTCCATGAAATTCTGAAGGCCTGTAATTCGAATATTTCCGAGCTGCGTCGGCAACTCACCGAATTCATCGAGGAGCAGACTCCGCTGCTGCCGAACGACGACGATACCGACGTACAACCCACGCTCGGCTTTCAACGTGTCTTGCAACGTGCCGTTTTTCACGTGCAGTCGAGTGGCAAAAAGGAAGTGACCAGCAGCAATGTTCTCGTTGCTATTTTTAGCGAAAAACAGTCGCAGGCCGTTTACTACCTGAGCCTGCAAGACGTGACGCGCCTGGATGTAATCAACTTTATTTCGCACGGTATGCCGCAGTTGCCCGGTGACAGTGGTCGTGAGGAAGATAAGGTATCGCTGGATAGCGAGGCCGAGCCTGAGGCGTCGCCGTTGCAGAAATATGCGACGAATCTGAATCAAATGGCGATCGAAGGAAAGATCGATCCATTGATCGGTCGCGAAGTGGAAATCGAGCGCACGGTGCAAATATTGTGTCGTCGACGCAAAAACAACCCGCTCTATGTCGGCGAGGCGGGCGTGGGCAAGACGGCGCTTGCCGAGGGTCTCGCGAGAATGATTACCGAAGAACGTGTACCTGAGGTTCTTCTCGATGCCACGATCTATGCCCTCGATATGGGCAGTTTAATCGCGGGCACCAAGTATCGGGGCGATTTTGAAAAACGCCTGAAAGGCGTAATTGCCGAGATACGCGAAAATCCGGGCGCCGTGCTTTTCATTGATGAAATTCACACGGTCATCGGCGCTGGCGCAGCGTCGGGCGGCGTGATGGATGCGAGCAACCTGATCAAACCGGTGCTTGCGAACGGACAAATCCGCTGCATCGGGTCCACAACCTATGCAGAGTATCGCGGCATTTTCGAGAAAGACCACGCCCTTGCGCGCCGGTTTCAGAAGATTGACGTGCCAGAGCCCAGCCTCGAGGAAACTGTGGCGATCCTGCACGGTCTCAAGTCGCGATTCGAGGAACACCATGGCGTCAAATATGCGGACGGTGCGCTCGAGGCTGCGGCAGAGCTTGCCGCACGGCACATCAATGATCGTCGCTTACCGGATAAGGCGATAGATGTCATCGATGAGGCTGGCGCGAACCTGCGGCTCCAGCCAGCAGAAGATCGAGGCGATATGGTAACGGTCGAAATGGTCCAGAACATCGTCGCGAAGATGGCGCGAATTCCCGCTAAGAGCGTTTCAGCGTCTGATCGTGACGCGCTCAAGACGCTGGAGCGGGACCTGAAATTGACGATTTTTGGCCAGGATCAGGCAATCGCGGCGCTGGGTTCAGCGATCAAGATGGCTCGCTCGGGATTGCGCGAGGAGGAAAAACCCATCGGCTCGTTTTTGTTTGCTGGCCCGACCGGCGTCGGCAAAACAGAAGTTACACGTCAGCTTGCCCATTGCATGGGCGTCGAGCTCATTCGCTTCGACATGTCCGAGTATATGGAACGACATACGGTGTCACGACTGATCGGCGCGCCGCCCGGATACGTTGGATTCGACCAAGGTGGATTGCTCACGGAGGCAGTAACCAAAAACCCACACGCGGTTGTGCTGCTCGATGAAGTCGAAAAAGCTCATCCTGAAGTTTTCAATCTATTATTGCAGGTGATGGATCATGGAACCCTCACAGACAATAATGGCCGCAAAGCGGATTTCCGCAACGTCATCATCGTTATGACCACAAATGCCGGCGCACAAGAGATGAGTCGAGCATCGATCGGTTTCACCAAGCAAGACCACAGCAGCGATGGCATGGAGATTATTCGAAAGCAGTTTTCTCCGGAATTCCGCAACCGCCTCGACGCGATTATTCAATTTGCAGCTCTCGGTCACGATTCCATCAAGCGCGTTGTCGACAAGCTCGTTGTTGAGCTCGAATCGAAACTGGACAGCAACAACGTAACGCTCGAATTGGATGATGCGGCCAGAGAGTGGATCGCTGCCAGAGGCTACGACGAGAAAATGGGCGCAAGGCCGATGGCTCGCATCATTCAAGAGCACATCAAGCGGCCGCTGGCAGAAGAACTGCTATTCGGCAGCCTGGAGGGCGGTGGTCACGTGCGTATCACCGTCGGCGCTGATGACGAGCTGCAGTTGAATGCGGAGCCGGTGCTCAAAGAACTGGAGCACCTTCCAGAATCTTAGTCGCCCGCACGGCGGGCGCCTATGACGGTTACCCGGTTCTATCTGCCTCTGTAAACGATGCGCCCTTTGGACAGGTCGTATGGCGTCAATTCCACTGTAACGTTGTCGCCGGTCAGGATGCGGATGTAGTTCTTGCGCATTTTTCCCGAGATATGCGCAGTCACAAGATGCCCGTTTTCGAGTTCTACCCGAAAAGTCGTGTTGGGAAGCGTCTCGGTTACGACGCCTTCCATCTGAATGGCTTCTTCTTTCGCCAAGGTCTGTAGGTCTCTGTCCGAAAAGGCTCGCGAATTGTGCAGAAATCGCACGCGTTATGCAACGAGACGGGCCACTAATTGCGCAGTATCTCCGGCATTGTGAGCGGACCCTGCGGCCAGCTTGTATGTCGCGTCGGTGGTTCGCAGGCTCGATCGAGGATTTGCGTGAAATCAGGGCGAGGAATCACGCTCGCACCCAGTGTCATCAGATGCTGCGATACGACCTGACAATCGATAAGTTCGGCCTCAGAGTCCTGCATATGTTTGCTAAGGCCCAACAACGCCATCTTCGAAGCGTTTGCTTTGGCACTGAACATTGATTCCCCAAAAAACACCTTGCCTATGTACAGACCGTAGACGCCCCCTATCAGCTCGTTAGCTTCCCAGACCTCGATCGAGTGCGCCCAGCCGTGCGCATGCAGGTTCTCGAACGCGTCGATCATATCGTCGGTAATCCAGGTACCTTGTTGCGACTTACGCCGGCCGGCGCACGCACGAATAACATCTGCGAAGGCGAAATTGAAACGCAGCTGCGCTGTGGAATTACGCATCTGCTGTTGCAATCGTCGTGAAATGTGCAGGTCGCGGGGTCGCAAAACACAGCGCGGATCGGGTGACCACCAGAGTATTGGCTGGCCGGTGTCGTACCACGGAAAAATTCCTTTGCGATAGGCAAACAGCAGTCGGTCCAGGCTCAGATCGCCGCCGGCAGCCAGCAAACCGTCTGGTTCGGTGAGTGCATTCTCGACGTCGGGAAATGCGTCCGCCGCATCGGCCGGACTGAGCCACGCAATGCGGTTTGGGCTCATTCGCGATTACGTGACCTGGTCGCAGATATAACCGGGTCATTCGAGCGATTGCGATCGTTACGGTAAGGACTGCGTCCATCAACAGCGTCCATGTAACGCTCGATATGCCGGCGCTCTTCGTCGAGGTAGTTGCCGATAGCTGCAAAGAACTCTGGGTGTCTCAGCCAATGGGCCGACCACGTCGGAACCGGCTCGAATCCGCGGCTGATCTTGTGTTCGCCCTGAGTGCCCGGTTCGAAAAGCTGTTTTTTTGTATCAATGCAGTAGTCGATGCCCTGGTAGTAGCAGGTCTCGAAATGCAGCGCGTCGTAGTGGCCATTGCTCCCCCAGTAGCGCCCATAAAGAACTCGCTGGCTCTCGAAAAACACAGCTGCCGCGATCGGCTGGTTCTCTCTTTCAGCAAGAATGACAAGAATATTGTCAGGTAGTGAGCGACTGATTTCGATGAAAAATTCCAGTCCGAAGTAGGGCATAGAGCCTCTGCGCATGAACGTCAAACTTATCAGGCGATAGACGGTGTCCCATGTCGCCACATCGATTTCGCCACCGTGCAGTCGGCGAAATGTAATTCCGGCTTCGATAACACGACGCCTGTCGCGCCGAGTCTTCTTGCGCTTTGCGGAGCTGAATGCGGCAAGGAAATCATCAAAATCGACATAGCCGTCGTTGTGCCAGTGAAACTGGCAGTCTTTGCGCGTACGCAGTCCCGCATCGCGCAGCAGGTCAAGGTCGCCAGCTTCGGGAAACAGCACGTGAAGAGATGAACAGCCACTTTCGTCGGCGAGCGTTATCGCGGCTTGCAGCAGCCTGGAGGCGGCCTCAGTATCCGTTGCCTCACGCAACAGCAAACGGCGACTGGGCGCAGGAGTAAACGGCACGGCCGATACAAGTTTTGGATAATACGCCAGGCCGGCCTGCTCGTAAGCTCGCGCCCAGGCCCAGTCGAAAACGAATTCGCCCCAAGAGTGGTCCTTCTTATAAAGTGGCAGAGCTGCTCGGAGTTTGCCGTCGCGACCGCGCATGGAAAGGTGACACGGGTGCCACCCGGTCTCGGCTGACACCGAGCCGCTGCGCTCAGCCGCAAGCAGAAACTCGTGGCGCAAGAAGGGATACTCATCGCCGACGAGCCGGTTCCACTCATCGCTGGCGATGTTGGCAATAGACGCGTTAACCGTGACCTGCGTTGTCCTCACGGGGACACCGTATCATCAGGCGGCATCGCCGGTCTTGGCAGCTCCGTCGTGAGCCGATTCGAGTGCGTCAAGATACTTCTCTGCATCCAGGGCCGCCATACAACCTGCGCCCGCGGACGTGACGGCCTGCCGGTAGACCTGGTCGGCAACGTCTCCGGCGGCGAATACTCCAGGCACACTTGCCGCTGTCGCGTCCCCTTCCAGCCCGGATTTCACGATGATGTAACCGTTCTTCATGTCGAGCTGACCATCGAACAAGCCAGTATTCGGACTGTGTCCGATGGCAATGAAAATGCCCGCCAGCTCGATGTCGGTGGTTTTCGATTCGTCCTTGGTACTGCGTACGCGCAAGCCCGTGACGCCGGCATCATCGCCGAGTACTTCGTCGACGACATGATCCCACATGATCTCGATCTTCCCTTCCTTCTCTTTTTCGAACAGGTGATCCTGCAGGATCTTTTCGGCGCGTAATTCGTCGCGACGATGTACAAGTGTCACTTTCGACGCGATATTGCTCAGATACAGTGTTTCTTCCGCGGCCGTATTACCGCCGCCAATTACTGCGACGTCCTTGCCACGATAAAAGAAGCCATCGCAGGTCGCACACGCGGATACACCGCGGCCTTTGAACGCCTCTTCGGAGGGCAGGCCAAGATACATCGCCGTGGCACCGGTTGCGATGATCAGCGCATCGCAGGTATAGCTACCATAGTCACCATCGAGCCTGAACGGACGCACCGACAGATCCGCTTTGTGGATGTGATCATTGAGGATCTCGGTCTTGAACCGCTGGGCATGTCGGAGCATCCGATCCATTAGCTCGGGCCCCTGCAGGCCTTCCACGTCGCCCGGCCAGTTGTCGACATCCGTCGTCGTCATGAGCTGGCCTCCCTGTTCGATACCGGTAATGATCACAGGATTCAGATTGGCGCGTGCCGCATAAACGGCTGCCGAATAGCCGGCTGGGCCCGATCCGAGAATCACAAGCCGCATATGTCGCAAATCACTCATGTATAATTTGTCCTTATTTGTTCAGGCACCACATCAGCCCGCTGAAGCCCAGGAAATACGGTCCCGTCGAGGACTTTCAAGGGCATCCTTGCGGGCTTGTGTATATCCGGACGCCGAAGATGAGCCGCAGTTTACTTTAGATATGGCAAGAGCCCAAAAGAGCACGCAACCGGCACAGCGCATCTCCGCTCAGGTCTCACGAGCGCTGCGGGAGGGCGCCCTGATTATCTCGGGTGTGCTGGCGTTCATCCTCTGGTACGCGCTGTTTACCTACGACGTATCGGATCCGGGATTCAGTCAAGCGACGAGCAGTACCGCAGTCAACAATGGCATGGGCCGGGCCGGTGCGTTCGCCGCGGACTTTCTGTTCAATTTCTTCGGCCGGCCGGCCTATTTATTCACGGTTATGGTCGTCTACCTAGGCTGGATGCTGTATCGCGAGCAAAAGACGCAACACGGCTACACGCGCATGGATTATGCGTTGCGTGTCAGCGGATTTGTCGCGACGCTCGTGACGAGTTGCGCGCTCGCCACGCTGCATTTTTCACCGGTCGGCTTCAACGAGACGGCCGGTGGCATTGTCGGGCGTATCGTCGGCGAGTGGCTCGAGTCAGTCATGAAACTGCTCGGCGCAAGCACGCTGTTATTCGTAGTCTGGGTTGCTTCGATCTCGCTGTTTCTCGGCATATCCTGGTTCAATGTAATGGATCGGGTGGGGCGTTGGTGCCTCGTGGGCTACGAACGAGCCCGCATCAAGATCGGTGAATTGCAGGACAAGGCCGAGGGACGCCGCCAGCATGCCGCGCGGCAAGACATCCTTGAAGTCGAGAAACAACGCACCGCCGGACGCAAGCGACCTCGGATCGAGCCGGTCGTGCCGGCGCTGGAAACGAGCGTGCGTGCGGAACGCGAGCGGCAGGTACCGCTGTTCGACCCGCCGGCCGCTGGCGAGTTGCCTCCGTTATCTCTGCTCGATAATCCGCCGCTGCAGAAGAAGGGCTATTCCGAGGAGTCTCTGGAAGCTATGTCACGTCTGGTCGAGTTGAAGCTCAAGGACTTCAACGTCGACGTCGAGGTCAAGTCGGTCTCGCCCGGACCCGTAATCACCCGTTTCGAACTCGACCCTGCGCCGGGCGTCAAGGTCAGCCAGATCGCGAGTCTTGCAAAGGATATTGCGCGATCGCTATCGGTCGTCAGCGTTCGTGTCGTCGAGGTTATTCCGGGCAAGTCATTTGTTGGCCTTGAAATTCCCAATGAAAGTCGTGAGCTCGTGACGCTCGGAGAAATTCTCAAGTCACGTGCCTATGACGATCTTGCATCACCGCTGACGCTTGCGCTTGGCAAGGACATCGGCGGTAACTCGGTTGTTGCCGATCTTGCGCGCATGCCGCACCTGCTGATTGCTGGCACGACTGGCTCGGGCAAGTCTGTCGCGATCAACGCGATGGTGCTGAGCATTTTGTATAAGACGCAGCCCGAGCAGGTTCGGCTGATCATGATCGACCCGAAGATGCTCGAATTGTCAGTTTACGAAGGTATTCCGCACCTGCTGACACCGGTCGTTACTGACATGTCCGAGGCCGCCAATGCGCTGCGCTGGTGCGTTGCGGAAATGGATCGACGTTATCGACTGATGTCGGCTCTCGGAGTACGCAATATCGGGGGCTATAACCGCAAGGTCAAAGAGGCAATCGATTCCGGGGACCCGATCAGGGATCCGACATTCGTTCCGCCGCCTTTTGAGGATGAAGAGAAGCCCGTTGAGTACCCGACGCTGACACCGTTACCTTACATCGTGGTCATCATCGATGAGCTGGCTGACATGATGATGATCGTCGGCAAGAAGGTCGAGGAGCTCATTGCCAGGCTTGCGCAAAAAGCCAGGGCATCCGGCATTCATATGCTGTTGGCAACGCAACGGCCGTCGGTTGATGTGATTACCGGTTTGATCAAGGCCAATGTTCCGAGTCGCATTGCGTTCCAGGTTTCAGCAAAGGTGGACTCCCGGACCATACTGGACCAAATGGGCGCGGAGAACCTGCTGGGCCACGGCGATATGCTTTATCTCCCGCCGGGCACATCGCTGCCTACACGCGTGCACGGGGCGTTCGTGGCCGACCACGAAGTACATTCGGTCGTCCGTCACCTCAAGAAAAGCGGAGCGCCGCGTTATTTGGATGAAATTCTCGAGGGCCCAACGGGTCCAACACCAGGACTGGTCGGACTGGACAATTTTCCGGCAGCTGGCGCTGATGCGGAGCAGGATCCACTTTACGACCAGGCGGTGCAGGTCGTCATGGATACGCGCAAAGCATCGATCTCGGGCGTGCAGCGACGTTTGAAGATCGGCTACAACCGCGCCGCGCGAATGGTCGAATCGATGGAGGCCGCCGGGTTGGTCGGGCCGCTACAGCCAAACGGGACGCGGGAGATACTCGTACCCGGCACGGCAGAAGACTAGGAGCTGGAGTTTGAGAGAACGAGTGACAGGCATTGCGATACTGCTTCTCGCGGCGGCGTCCGCCGTCGGTGAGACGGACAACGACGATGCGGGCAAACGCCTTGTCGACGAATTTGTCGGCAATGTCGTTACGTTCCGGGGCAGTTTCGAACAATCGCTGATCGATGCTGACGGGCACGTTGCCGAAAATACGTCCGGCACGCTCGAGATTCAGCGCCCCGGTCAGTTTCGCTGGTCCTATGTCGATCCGTATGAGCAATGGCTGGTCGCCGATGGCCTCAATATCTGGAGTTACGACGTCGACCTTGCGCAGGTCACGGTCAAACCTCAGGCAGAAGCGTTGGCAAATACGCCCGCGCTGTTGCTGAGTGGTGCCGATGATGCGCTGGATCAGTTCGAATACCAGGGTAGCTACGTCGAAACGATAACGACCTGGGTACGCCTCGTGCCGAAAAATACGGAGAGCGGTTTCGAGCGAGTAGAACTCGGCTTCATCGCAGACACGCTGAATCGAATGGTGTTTTACGACAACCTCGAGCAGACGACCTTGGTGCAGCTTTACGAGGTGACGGTCAATGAACCGATAGACCCTGCTCGATTCAAGTTCACTGTGCCCGATGATGTAGACGTCGTCGGCGTTCCGGCCGTCGCCGACGCGATGGCCCCCTGATGCTGCCCTTGCGCCACGCGCGTCGCTGGCGGATAGCCGGCCTCGTGCTCCTGGTGCTGGTGCTCGCCCTGACCATGATGCCAGCCGTGTGGATGTGGCCACAGAGGCAAGAGATGGTTGCGTGGTTGATCCACGCCGACAAGTGGCTTCACGCGATTACGTTCGCCTTTCTTGCGATCTGGTTTGCCGGACAGTATCGGCCGACATCGTATTGGCGAATCGGAGCCGGCCTGGTTTTTTTCGGAATGCTGATCGAGGCATGCCAGCGACTCGTCACCTATCGTTCGTCGGAGTGGTTCGACATCGTGGCCGATGCTGCCGGTATCACCGTAGGCTTCGCAGTGGCCATGGCTGGCCTTGGTGGCTGGAGCCTGCGATTCGAGAACTGGCTCGCCAATAGAAAATCAGGTGCCCGCATTGACTGATCTGTTCGCGAACGTTGCAACAGAAGTTCCAGAGCGCCCGCTCGCGGATCGCATGCGGCCTTTGTCTCTCGACGACTTTTCGGGGCAGGCGCACCTGCTCGATGAAGGCAAGCCGCTGCGGCGGGTCATTGAACAGGGCAGAGCACACTCGATGGTATTCTGGGGCCCTCCCGGTACAGGCAAGACCACACTCGCGCGCATGATCGCGGCGACGACGGACTCACATTTCATCGCATTGTCGGCGGTCATGGCAGGCGTCAAGGACATACGAGTGGCGGTTGCCCAGGCGCAGCAACATCGACAAATGTCGGGCAAAGGCACCGTCCTGTTTCTCGACGAAGTGCATCGTTTCAACAAGTCTCAACAAGATGCATTCCTGCCATACGTGGAGGACGGTACGCTCACGTTCATCGGCGCGACAACCGAGAATCCGTCATTCGAACTGAATAACGCGTTGCTGTCCCGTGCCCGCGTCTATGTGCTGAAGACCCTTGGTACGCCAGAACTGCTCGGTATCCTGCGACGCGCGCTGGCAGATAGCGAGCGGGGTCTGGCCGGACGGTTCGACATCGCTGAGGACTCGCTGATGATAATCGCGACGGCGGCCGACGGCGACGCGAGGCGCGCGCTTAACCTGCTGGAACTTGCTGCGGATCTTAGTGCAGGCCGGCAGATCTCCGAACAAGCCGTAAAGGAAGTGGCGACTGGAGGCCGGCGCCGATTCGACAAGCAGGGTGAGTACTTCTACGACCAGATTTCGGCGTTGCACAAGTCGGTCCGCGGCTCGGATCCTGATGCGTCGCTCTACTGGCTCATGCGCATGCTCGACGGCGGGTGTGAACCGCTTTACATCGCCAGGCGCATGGTTCGAGTTGCCTCGGAGGACGTCGGCAATGCTGACCCACGTGCGCTCAGGCTGGCCCTGGACGCCTGGGAGACGCTGGAACGACTCGGGAGCCCCGAGGGCGAGTTGGCGCTTGCGCAGGCGGTTGTTTATCTTGCCTGCGCCGCAAAGAGCAATGCTGTCTACAAAGCAGCCAAAGCGGCTGCACGCGATGCAGAAGAGTTCGGCTCTCTCGAAGTGCCGATGCATCTCAGGAATGCACCGACGCGGCTAATGAAGGATCTCGGCTATGGCGAGAATTACCGTTACGCTCACGATGAGGAAGGCGCGGTGGCGGCAGCAGAAAAGTACTTTCCCGACGACATGGATTCGCGTACGTATTATCATCCCGTGCCGCGCGGACTTGAGATCAAGATTCGCGAAAAGCTGGCCGAGATCAGGAAAGCCGAATCTGGAAAACAATGATTGATCCCAAACTACTCAGGCAGGCGACCACAGACGTGGCTGCCAACCTTGCGCGTCGAGGTTTTGGCTTCGATGCTGCGGGTTACCTGGCGCTCGAAGAGCGACGCAAGTTGCTGCAGGTCGAGACCGAAGAACTGCGCAATGAGCGCAATACGAGCTCGAAGAATATTGGCAGGGCAAAAGCAGCAGGCGAGGATATCGCGCCGTTGCTCGAAGCTGTGAAGGAGCTTGGCGAGAAGCTCGAGGGCAACGAGGCGGACCTGCAGTCGATCCAGGCAGAGCTGCGTGCGATCGAACTCGGCTTGCCCAACTTGCTGCAGGACGATGTGCCGGACGGCGTGGACGAGTCCGACAATGCGGAGATTCGGCGCTGGGGCGAACCTACGCAATTCGACTTCGGAATCAAGGACCACATTGAGCTTGGCGAAGCGTTGGGCATGCTCGACTTTGAGTCGGCCAGCAAGATTTCCGGTTCCCGGTTTGTTGTCTTGCGTGGTCAGCTGGCGCGCATGCAACGCGCGCTGATTCAGTTCATGCTCGACACGCACACCGGCGAGCATGGTTACGAGGAGGTCTATGTGCCGTATCTCGTGCAGTCGCAAGCGCTCATCGGAACCGGCCAGCTGCCCAAATTCGGCGACGATCTGTTCCAGACGACGACTGAGACACCTTTCTATCTAATACCGACCGCCGAAGTTCCGGTAACGAATTTCGCTCGCGATAAGATTTTCGATGCGGATCAGCTGCCCCTCAGATACACGGCGCATACGCCGTGTTTCCGCTCCGAGGCTGGCTCGTACGGGCAGGATACGCGCGGCATGATTCGGCAACATCAATTCGAAAAGGTCGAACTCGTACAACTCGTGGCCGCGGATACCTCGGTCGATGCGCTCGAGGAACTCACAGGCAATGCAGAGACGATCCTGCAGCGGCTCCAATTACCGTACCGAGTCGTCGCATTGTGCTCTGGCGATGTCGGTTTCAACGCAACCAAGACTTACGATCTCGAAGTCTGGTTGCCCGGTCAGGAGACGTACCGTGAAATTTCCTCTTGCAGCAACTGCACGGATTTCCAGGCGCGGCGCATGCAGGCCCGGCGGCGGAACCCTGAAACGGGCAAGCCGGAACTCATTCACACCCTGAACGGTTCCGGCGTTGCGGCAGGGCGCGCCCTGATCGCGGTCATGGAGAACTACCAGCGGTCCGACGGCAGCATCCGCGTGCCGGACGTTTTACAGCCCTACATGGGGGGTGCCACTTCGATTCAGGGGTAGACCCGGTACTGGAACTCTGGCGGCACGACTTCGTAGTGCGGCTGCAGGAACATCACGAGATCCGTCAGCTCCTGAACTGTCATGAAGCCGTTATACACGTACATGTTCGATTTGCCTTCCGTGGAGACCAGGTCCGCAGGATAGCCATCTGCCAGTTTGTGTGACGGATTGATGATCGCGGTAACCAACTCGCCGTAGGTCTTGACGCGCGTTACCGGGCCACCGAGCTCAACATACGGCTCGAACCCGGGAATCGGAGCGAGTTCTTCACCCTCTATCGTATGGCACTGGTTGCAGTGCATGTACAGGAACGTCTCGCGTCCGGCTGTCGCGTTGCCATCCGGCAAACGGAAGCCGCGCTCGGACATCGTGCGGTCTTTGTCGCAACCGCCAAGGCCGATGATAAGGGCCAAGAGCAAAGTCAGCAAAGAAAATCTGTTCATCGCATTGCTCCTATCAATTGCGTTTGCCAGCTCGTAGTTTAGTAATATCATAGAGTTGCCGGCGACTGCATACGGGGAAGCCGCAGCTTTTTGCGTGCCGGGGCAGCGTTGCAGCGAAAAAAAGGGCCCGATTTCGGACGCTCTGCAGGCGCTATGGGTCTGCGTCAGTCGCGGCTCATGAACAGGCGCAATATGTACCAGAACATCAACGCAATCGAGGCAAACAAGGCCATCGATGCCGCCACGTACTTATCCTGCGGATAGTGATGCATGATGTTCGACGTGTCATAGAGGACGGCGGTCCCTGCAAATCCGATCATGGCCACGGAAAACCAGGTACCCAGTTCGAAACCGAAAATAAGACTCGCCCCGATTCCGATCAAAGCCAAAATTCCGCCCCATACCAGCATGCCGCGCAGGAACGAAAAGTCCCTGCGTGTAATCATGGCCGTCGCGATCAACCCCACAGCGCCCAATAGCGTTACGCCGGCGGCACTGTCAATGACTCCCGGTTGCGTGACCATCGCAATGTAGAGCATTGGAACGAAGATAATCGCTTCTACAAAAACGAAAAAAGCAAATGCCGCGTATTGCGCCGCCGTGGACTGCAGCCGATGAGCGACGTGTGTGGCAAGCCAGCTTGCCAGGATGAAGCCACCGAGGACCAATAGCCAGTTGCTCGCAAGCGGAATCGCGATTCTCGCGGCGATACCCGAACTGAATAAGTAGACCTCGATTGCTGCGAAGGCCAGAATCGCGCCGACGACGTGTGCGTAAACTTTCCAGATGAAGTCGGATCGTTCCTCTACCGACGCCTGTGCGGCCGGAGCCAGGTAATTCAATTGGTCTTGCATGCCGGATTCTCCTCCTTGATTAAGGCGCAAAGTCTACCATTACCAGGGCAATACGTAGCCCTCGGCGTGCCAGAATGCGCCGCTATTTTGCAGGTCGAGGCCGTCGATGCGCTGGATCAGCCCGCGCGCGGAATCGGCCGGTGCAATACCCTGGCCACCGGTCATGTCCGTGGCCACGAGGCCAGGATGCAACAGGGCCACGGCGATTCCTCGCGGCAGCAAATCGTGCTTGAGATTGGTGCCGATCTGGTTGACGGCAGTCTTGGATGCCCGATAACCGTAGAAGCCGCCCGACGTATTGTCCTCGATCGACCCGACGCGGCTTGTGATGATGATGACTTTTGAGCCTTCGCCGAGATTGTCCAGCAGCGTTTCGGTTACACGCAGCGGACCAAGCGCATTGACCCGAAACTGCTCTACCATGTCGTCGTAGGCAAGCTCGCCGAGTTTATCGGCCCGCAATATGCCGGCGTTATTAATCAATACGTCGAGGTGCTGCTCGCCCAGCGCCTCCTTGAGCCGTGGCATCGACGCAGCGTCGCCGACGTCGATCCCTGCGACGATGCGTATCGGCAAGTTCTGAACTTCGTCGCTGGGGTTGCGACAAACGCCGATGACCTCATCGCCGCGCTCAGCGAGCTGTTTGCATAGCTGCAGCCCGATGCCGCGGTTGCAGCCCGTAACCAAAATCGTGGCCATCTGGTAATTCCCGGGTTGGCGGAGAGGGTGGGATTCGAACCCACGAAAGGCTACTAACCTTTGCTGGTTTTCAAGACCAGTGCATTCAACCGCTCTGCCACCTCTCCGGTGTGCGCTTTGGCGCCGCGAATTGTGCTTGCAATCGAACCGAAAGACAATAAGTCTGTCTGAGCGTATGGAACGACCGGATATTACTTGGTAATGTTTCGAGAAAAATGAGAAAAGTCATTGATTTTTATCTTTATTAGCAGGTTCGCAAAGCCGCAGAAAGGAACACTATCTTGGTGCAGCATTCATCAGCAAAGAACAGCTTCCCGGCGGGCAATCCAATAGCCAACGCACTGGTCGTTGTCGCCGGTGTTCTGGCTATCGCTGCGTCAATCGTGTTGGGCTTTTTCGCGTTCCTTGCTATTGGCGCGATCATCTTCGTGGCCGCGGCGATCATCGGCGTACGTGTATGGTGGCTCAAGCGCAAGATGGGTCTGAATCCGGGCAGCCGACAGCGAACGGACGGACGGACGTCGCACGACAGCGTCATCGAGGGAGAGTACCGTGTGGTCCACAAAGACCGTGACGAGACGTAGTCAAACCCGGTAAAACCTCGTAAAGTCGCATTCCATGCGCAGCACTAATGAGCTGGACCGCCGGCGTCGCCGGCGGCAGAGGCGGATCCAGGTTGTCGTTGTCTATACGGCTATCGCGATCTGTCTTGCCTGGTTTTTTGAATCTCAGGCGACAACCACGATCATTTTCGTCCGGCATGCCGAGAAAGCGGATTCGCCTGCGTCCGATCCCGGGCTGAGTGAGGCCGGCGAGGGACGCGTCGCTGAACTGACGCGTCAACTCGTCGAGGCCGATGTGGTCGCTGGCGTTGATGCAGTCTACGCAACCGCGTTTCAGCGCGCGCAGGAAACCGCGCGGCCGATAGCAGATGCGCTCGATTTGCCCGTCAACACCTATGATGCTGCAGACACCGAGACGGTGCTCGAGACGATCCTGAAGGCTCACAAGGGCAAGATCATTCTCGTGGTCGGGCATAGCAATACCGTTCCGGTGCTGATAGCCAATCTGGGTGCGAGCAAGAATGTGCCGCCCATTGCAGAAGATGAGTACGACAACATCTACATCATCTCGATTCCGTGGTTCGGCAAGACCAAGACAATTCGACTGCGATTCGGCGAACCTTACGTTGCCGGTCAATTGCCGTGATTCGGCAAACTGAGATCCACGTGACAACACGCGGGCGCGGGACGTATGATCTGACAGCGCAAGTGCAGTCAGCCGTGCGCGCCTCCGATATCGACATCGGCATGTGCAACGTCTTCATCCGCCATACCAGCGCATCACTAATGCTTTGCGAAAATGCCGATCCGGCCGTACTGCGCGATCTCGAAACCTTCATGTCACGACTCGCGCCGGACGGCGACCCGGCGAACACTCACACTGCCGAAGGGCCTGATGACATGCCGGCGCATATCCGCAGCGTCCTGACTCATGCGGACCTGAATTTGCCCGTGCGCCAAGGCCGCTGTGACCTCGGCACCTGGCAGGGTGTGTATCTATGGGAGCATCGCCAGAGAGGGCATGAACGCAAAGTAACGGTAACTGTAACCGGGTAGAACGTTACTTGGCAGACTGGCCACGCTTACCGGCCGTTTCCCGCAAGACAATTGCTTTGTCGATGAATTCCTTGTGGCGGCCGATCATGATGTCGGCCAACACAGCATCCTGAATGGTTCGATCCTGATTGATCAGAAACGTTGCGCGGCGGACCCCAACGCCAAACGGCCCGTCGACGTCATACATCTTGATTGCCACTTTATCGGGGTCGCTGAGCAGGACGAACGGGAGGTTGTGCTCCTTACGGAATCGCGTGTGACTGTCGGTGTCCTGCGGGCTGATTCCGGCGACTTTCAGGCCGACGGCGACCAGGTCGTTATGGATATCACGGATCGAACAGGCTTCCATGGTGCAGCCGGGAGTGAAATCGGCGGGATAGAAATACAAGACCAGCGGTCCATCCTGCAACAGGTCGGTCAGGGTCGTATCGACGCCCTCGTCATTTTGCAGCGAAAATTCGGGCGCTTTGCTACCGGCCTTGAGCATTCAGGGTCTCCCAACAATCTCTTTCGTTATCATTTGCAGGGACCATTGTCTCTTTTCTATCGTGTACCTGGCAACAGACCGCTCGCGAACGCACCCGCGACGACGAACACAAATGCCGCAATATCGAGGCCCGGGAGCGGAGCACTGCCGAACCCGAATAGCGCCAGATAGGCAACACCCAGGCAAATAAAGATGGCTCCGCCGACCTGGCGCGCGGCGGATGGTACCGGCGTGCCGGCATCACGGGCACGGCGCTCCAGCGGAGCGAGCAAAAATGTAACGGGCAACAACACGGCATACAAGACCGTAATCCAAATCGGGCGCGAGAGCCACCACTCGAGAGTACCGGGTTCCAGGCCCAGGCCGACACCGTCGGCCAGGTAAGCGAAGGCAACGATGATGACCAATACGGTCACGTGCCAGAGGTAAAGCGTCATGATCATGCTGTTGATCAGCACCGTCGCCGCCCACAGGCGCAGACCCGATAAGACGCGCCGCATTGGCGATTCGATCGACAGCAGCAGGCCAAACTGAAACACGCCGAGCGCCAGCAAGGTTATCTTCGGCGGCAGCGTGTTACTCAGTCCCTCGTCAGGTGAGCCCACCATGGCCAGAGGATAAGGTCCTTTGAAAATCAGGAAGACCAATACGAGCAACCCGATTGTGGAAAATGCCAGGAGTCGTGACGGACTGCCCAGGCGACCGTCGCGCCACGCATAACCGAGATGGTGCACTGCGAGCCAAACCCAAAAGTAATTACTCCAGCCTGCCCATTTGAGCTCTGCGGCGAAAAAGGCGATATCGACAAGCGCAGCGATGGCTGCAAACGCCCAAAAAGAGGCGAAGTCCCAACGCCGCCAGGCCGAATAGGTCAACGGTGCAAGCATGACAACTACTATGTAGATCGCAAGAAACCAGGTTGGAATCAGAGCCCCTCTCGATGCAAGCCGGGTTACGTCGCCGCTGACGTCAAAAAAGTACATTGTCGCTGCGAGCGCGGCCCAGCCCAGTAACAGGGCAAGTAGCGGTGTTACCAGACGATGCAGTCTCGCCGCCAGCCAGCCGGCATAACCAATTCCACGTCGACGGGCACTCTCAAGCGAAACCGCATTCGCGTATCCACCGACAATAAAGAAAATCGGCATCACCTGAAAAATCCAGGTCAACCATTGCGTCTTTGGCTGCAATTCCAGCACGTCGCCGGGCGTGAGAGTGCCGTCGTGATAATAGGCAGCGGCTACGAGCCAGTGGCCAGTGACGACGACAAGAATGGATGCGGCACGGAGAAAATCGACGTATCGATTTCGCTGGTCGGGCGTGACCGCCGCCATATCTTTGGCCTGTGACCAGATACTCATCGTCCCAACTCCCGAGCCTGAGGTCGAGGCGCAGCGTCAACGCTACTCTTCCGTGATGGCGCGCCCGGCAGGATTCGAACCTGCGACCCCCAGATTAGGAATCTGGTGCTCTATCCGACTGAGCTACGGGCGCTTGGATGGCAATTCTAGCAAAGTGTGATGCTTGGCCGCATAATTGGTCCATGGCTGGGATCATCCTTCGCACACTAATAACGATGCTGGGCCTGTTTGTCGCATCGGCCGTCATCCCGGGCGTGCAGATCGTCGGTGCAGGTACGTTCATAATCGCCGCGGTGCTGCTTGGGCTCGTTAACGGATTTGTCAGGCCGATTGCGTTCGTCTTGACCCTGCCGCTGACGATTGTGACCCTTGGCCTGTTTCTTCTGGTTCTCAACGCCGCGATGTTCGGACTGGTAGCTGCGATGCTCGACAATTTTTCGGTGGCCGGATTCTGGTCGGCGATTTTCGGCGCGATCATCGTAGGCATCACCAGCACGATCGCGTCGTGGTACATCGGTCCGGAAGGCCGTTACGAAGTCTTTGTCATACGCCGCGACTAATACGCAAGAAATCAGGAGACCACGGTGAGCATTCAAACTCGACTCATTGACTATGAGGATGGCGGCACTGTCCTCGAGGGGCAACTGGCCTGGGACGACGCGATTGACGGGCCCAGACCCGGGGTCATGGTCTGTCACGCCTGGGCAGGCCGGTCGGACTTCGAAAACGACAAAGCAGTGGAGCTTGCCAAGCTGGGCTATACGGGATTCGCGCTCGATCTTTATGGCAAAGGCGTACTTGGCAACAGCACGGATGAGAACGCGGCACTGATGCAGCCGTTTCTCGACGATCGTTCGATGCTGCAAAAGCGCCTGTTGGTGTCGCTGGATACGATGCGCGAGCAGGCCGAGGTTGACCAGTCGAAAGTTGCGGCGATCGGCTTTTGTTTTGGCGGCCTTTGTGTTCTCGACCTAGCGCGCAGCGGTGCAGACATCGACGGTGTCGTCAGTTTCCATGGCCTGTTCGGCGCGCCCGGAAACACGACAGGCAATACGATCAAGGCGAGGGTCCTCGCACTGCACGGCTGGGACGATCCGATGGCGCCACCCGATGCGGTCATCGCGCTCGGCGAAGAACTAACCTCTTTGGGTGCGGACTGGCAGCTGCATGGCTACGGCAATACGATGCACGCGTTCACCAATCCGGAGGCCAACGATCCGGACTTTGGCACCGTCTACAGCGAGTCGGCAGACCGTCGTTCGTGGACCTCAATGCGAAATTTTCTTGGCGAACTGTTCGGCAAGTAGGGGAAACAGAGTGATAGAGAAACGACTACCGGTCGTTGTAGCGGTGCTGTCCGGGCTGGTCGGGTGCACGGCCGATGAGCCCGCAACAGAGTCCACCGAGGCGGCGCTGTCGTCACCAATTGCTGTTGAAGCAGCCGGCGGCAATCCTATGGCGGAGGCAGCCGCGAATCAGATTACCGATGAATACATGCGCGAAATCCTTGCCGAGATCTCGAGTGACGCCTACGAAGGGCGCGGTCCAGGGAGCGTGGGCGATGTGAAGGCGCGGCAATATCTTATCGGCAGAATGCGGGAACTCGGTCTCGAGCCGGGAGGCGAAGACGGTAGTTACGAGCAGCCATTCGATCTCGTTGGCGTCCATACGATGCAACCAGAAACCTGGAAGTTTGAAGGCAATGGCGAGTCACTAACGCTGAAGCAGTGGGATCAGTATCTGATCAACAGTGATATCCAGGATGAGCATGCCCAGGTACGCGGTGCCGAGATCGTTTTCGTCGGCTACGGCATTCAGGCGCCAGAGTACGACTGGGATGATTTCAAAGGTGCCGATCTCAAGGGCAAGATTCTTTTGATCATGAATAATGACCCGGACTGGGATGCGGATCTTTTTGCCGGCGAGACGCGACTCTGGTACGGACGCTGGGATTACAAGTATCAGAAGGCGGCCGATCAGGGGGCCGCTGGCGCGATCATTATCCACACGACGCCTTCAGCCGGGTACCCATTTCAGGTCTTGCAGACCTCGAATACTGGCATTCAGTTTGAGTTGCCGGCCGGTGATGAGGCGCGCAAGCAGTTCGACGCCTGGATGACAGAGGACGCCGTACGCGAGCTGGTGGCGCTGGCCGGCATGGATCTTGATGAACTGCGCGAAGCCGCCTACAACCGCGACTTCCAGCCTGTGCCCCTTGGCGTGACGACATCGATCGCCATGGACGTGGAAATAGACCGCGTACAGTCTGCAAACGTCCTCGGGCTTATTACCGGCAGTGACCCGGATCTCAAGGATGAGGTCGTCATCTACTCGGCACACCACGATCATCTGGGCATTGGTCCGCCGAATGATGAAGGCGATACGATTTATAACGGCGCCTTCGATAACGCCTCCGGCGTAGCGCTCGTAATGGGCATCGCAAAAGCCATGACGTCGCTTCCCGAAGCACCGCGGCGCTCAGTCCTGATTGCACTCGTAGGAGCAGAGGAGCAGGGGCTGCTCGGATCGAAATACTACGCCAGCAACCCCACGTTTCCTGTTGGCAAGATAGCGGCCAACATTAACTATGATGGCGGCAACGTCTGGGGCCACTCTCACGATGTGACTTTTGTTGGATTGGGTAAGTCGACGATCGACCAGCTCGTCGAGCTCATCGCCGGCGAACAGGGCCGCGTTATCACACCAGACCAGTTTCCATCGAAAGGTTCGTTCTATCGCTCGGACCAGTTCAGTTTTTCTCGTATCGGCGTGCCCGCGGCATACCTTGATCCAGGCACCGATTTCGTCGACCGTCCGGAGGGCTGGGGCAAGCAGCAGGTGGATCACTACACGGAGGTGAACTATCACCAGCCGTCGGATGAGTATGATCCGAGCTGGAACCTCGACGGTATGGTCACCGATGCACAGTTAGGCTACTGGACCGGTCTCGCGATCGCGAACGCCGACGACATGCCGGTATGGAACGAAGGCGACGAGTTCGAGGCGGCCAGGCTCGAAGCCCTCGCAGCCGAAAAAGACTGACTTGGTTGCGTTTGCGGTTGCCGGCCGTTACTGTGCGCGCGCGATCAGGATATCGCAGGGCAGGTGGTCAAGCACCTGTTCTGCCGTGCTGCCAATAATGCGCCGCTTCAGCCCCGTCCGCGCCAGCGCCGCCATGACCACGACATCGGCGCTGTTTGCACGGGCAAACGATGGCAATATGTCCCGAGTGCGTCCTGGTAGCAGATGAATGGCCTCCGGCCTGATGTCATTCTTGGCCGCGAGTGAGTCCAGGTGGCGGCGGTGCTCGGCATGCATTTTTTTCTCAATTTCACTTATAGGCACTTTCTTCGGATTGAATGTGAGTTTCGTGTAAGCGCCAATTGCCCCTAGTCGCTCATACGTGTGTAGCAGGTGCAGTTTGCCATTGCACTTTGCCGCGAGCGTCTTTGCTGCATCAACGATGGCTTGATCGAGCGCGGCTTCACTTTTCGGGCGCATCGGATCGACAGCTGCGACGATTACGGGATTCTTGCTCCACTTGTGTGGCTTGACTAACCACAGCGGAGTATTCAGATGGCGCATCAGCTGCCAGTCTGTAAACGTAAAGGTCGCACGCTCTGCCGGGCTGTGATAGGCCGTGCCTTTGACGACCATCACAGGCTCGATGTCCAGGCATTTCGCAACAATTGCATCGCTGGCTGGGCGATCATGAAGAATGGAGGTCGTAATCGTCAGGCCCTTCTCTGCGATCGATGTAACAAGGGTTTCGAGTTCTTCCTCCTGTGCCTGCCTGATCGTTTCCGAAATCTGCTTTGAGTCGGCGGAGATCATGAAGCTGTCGCGAAGAAAGCCCAACGTCGGATCGCTGAATACGAGCTCAAGATCACATCCATAGTGTTTTGCAATCCACGCGGCGCGGTTAGCGACCTCCTTTGGGAATCGCTCCAGTTCGATGATTGCGAGGACCGTGTTGCTCATTTCATTCTCCGTAAGTCAGCGTTTTTCGTTATTCGAAATACTTTTTGATCGCATTGGAATCAAGATCGCCGAGGTTCTTGGATGCCTCCATAACGACAGCACGCCTGGCAGGATCGGACAGGTCCGCTCTCAGGCAGCCCAGAAATTTCGGCGCCCCAATCAGCACGATATGGGCGAATTCGTTTTTCACGATGCATCGATTGAGATAGTCGGCGACTCGCCGGGCAAATACGAGCATTTCATGTTGCTGGCCGGACTCGGGTTGTGACATTGAATGCCGGCCCGCGCCAATACTGTCGAACGCTCGACCCGGACGGTCGCTCGCGAATTCCGCCTCGCTCTTGGTTGCCGAAGGATTTGACATCGTGGTGACGTATTCCCAGTCGCCGAATCTCGAGGTCGAGCGCCAGAGCCGCGCCTCTGCCGCTGAGCATGCCACGATGCAGGTTGGCGCATTGGGCAACAGGAAGTTCGTAAGATCACCCATGTATAGATCTCGTGACTCCCAAAAACAGCTTACGAGCCGAGCATATAGCCGCGCAGTTCATCTCGGTATCCGTAGGCAGCACGGGAAATTTCGGCGAGTACTTATCGCGGTGTACGTCTTGGCTTCGTGAATGTCAAGCTACGTATTTGTGCCGATACGGCAGGATTCCGCTAAACTCCGGTTCACCGCACGTGAGTGCACCATTGGGGACAAAAAATGAAAACAATCAAAGTCATCGCAATCACCCTCGGTCTTTCCGTGCTTTCACTTGCGAGTGTGGCACAGGAGGAAGACGAGGGGCCCAGCGCTTACACGTATGCCACCTACTTCTATTGCGGCGGCGGCCCGTTGTCTCGCGCGGATGAGATCATCGAAGACGATGCCGAGCGATTGAATGGTCTGGTCGACGACGGCACGATCCTTCGTTGGGGCTGGATGGCTCATCACACGGGTGGCCAATGGCAACGGCTCTTCTACTACCAGGCAGAGACAATGGAGGCCTTGCTCGAAGCGGGAGGTGCGGTACAAGATAGCGGCGACGATGACGAGGAGTCAGACGAAGAAGATGATGGCGTTCCTCTCAATCAAATCTGCCCACGGCACGACGACTATATCTGGTCAGTCGACAATGGCACGGCCGGCAAGAAACGCGGTGCAGCAGGATTCTCCGTTTACCACATCTGTGATCTGACTCGCGAAGAGCGCGCTGATGAGATTGTCGATGCGCATTTCGCGCCGATCCTGAATCAGATGGTCGAGGACGGCAAGCTGACGTCGTGGGGTTGGATGTCGCATGTGGTCGGCGGCAAGTATCGAAAGCTGCAAACGATGACCGCGGGCGACATGTCATCGTTGCTCAAAGCACGCGGCGAGGTGATCGAGGCAGTCTATGCCGAAGACAACGAGGCCGGTGAGGAGTTCACGGATATCTGCGGCCCACATACTGACTATATGTGGGACATTCAACTCGAAAGCGACTAGACGTTCCCCGCTCGCAAGCAAAAAGAGCCGGGCATTGCCCGGCTCTTTTCATTTGTGAACGCGGGACCCAATCAAGAGCGGCGAAAACGGCTGAAAAATCCGCCTTTTTTCCCTTGCTCTTCCTCCTCGTCGACTGTCGGCGGTGGCCGAACGCTCAACGCCTTGAGTGTTTGCGTGATCGAGGTGTTGATTTGTTCCTCGATGGGTTCTGGGTGATCGCCAGCCGGGGCCGACGGCACGGCATGCCCCGTCTCGGAAAGCACGATGGCTTCTGCCGCTGGCGCAGCGGGCTTAGTACTGGCATTTAACGCGCGCACGGTAGCAAGGCGTTGTTGCGTCGCCGAAAGATTAGGGCTGCCGCCCTGTAAAGTCACTTTGGGATTGGATTCGGGTTTGGCCGCGGCTGCGCGTTGGGGTCTGGGCTCGAATTCGGGCTCGGGTTCTAGGTTGACGGCCGCGGCGACCTCGGCGTCGACGACAGGTACTTTTACAGACTCTTCGAGAGAAAGTTCGAAATCGTCATTAGCGGACGACTCGGACGAAACGTTCGCCGCGATTTCTGCTGCCATCAGACTGAATTCTTCTCCGAATAATGTTTCGGCCATCTTATCGTCGATATCGTCGATAGTCTTTGCGCGGGAGAGGCCAGCAGCGATCTTACGCATCCCCGCGTCGGCTGACTTCGCAGGCGCTCGTGGTTCCTCGACAACGGGTAATGTCGGTGCCGCAGCGACAGGCGGCAGCGGTTCCTGGACAACGGGTAACGAGGCTGCCTCAGCGACAGGCTTTGATGGTTTCTCGGCAGCGGGTAACGTCGGTGCCTCAGCGACGGGCGGTGCTGGCGTTTCAAGCACCGGTATCTCCGGTATCCCAGCCGCGGCCTCAGCGGCCTGTTCCGCGGCCGCTACGGCTGCGATCTTGTTGAGAGCGAAGGCGTCCGTGGCGTCAAGCTGTGACTCGATTGAATGTGATTCGTCCTCAATTTTTTCGTTCGCCACGGCGAGGATTTCGGCAATGGGCCTATCGCGCACGTCGGAGACTTCGGATTCCGCTGCTGCCTGCTCCTCAGCTTCCAGTTCCGCCTTTTTGAGAATATCGGTGGCCTCGTCGATCTTGGCCTGAATCTCCCGGTCGAGCGTTATTTCCGGCACCGGTTCGGCCGGCTCGTCAACGTCCGCCTCCAATTCCGTCTCGTCATCTGACGCAGGAGCGAGGCCTTGGGCAACCAACATTGCGTGCTCCAAGGCATCGAGGTCCGGGCGCAACTCTGCGAGCGTTGGATCGCGCTCCCATTCCGGAATCTCGTCCTCAGATTCGCCGACCTGTGCGGCCTCCAGGGCAGCAGCAATCTTAGGCGTTAACTCAGGCTCGGACTGCGGCTCTGTTTTCATCGGCGGTTGCCGTGCCGCGGCCGCGGTCTCCGGTGCCCGGACCGGCGCTGAACTCGGGGGTGCGGCAATCTCGTCGACCGGCGCCTCGGGTGGCACTCCGGTCACAAGCGCAGGCGCAAGCACAGCAAGATCGGGCAGCGTATCCTGAATCAACTCGGGGATTTCTTCGTCTTGCTCGTCTGTCGGAGCCTCGTTTGGCTCCGTATCGGCGACTGGTGTTTCGATGGCCTCCGGGACTGGCGATGGTTCCTGGACTATTGGCTCCGCAATTTGCTGGTTTTGAATTCGGCGATCCGCGGCGCGGCGATCTTCGGTCCGACGTTCCCGGATGTGGTGTTCGTTAGCAACCTGATCGAGCGCAACTTCCAGACCATACTCGTCAACGGCCACACGTTCGATCAGAGCAACCGAAACCTGACTCACCTTGGCATCGGCCGCTGCCGTCAAAGCCGACTCAACCAAGTTGTTGGCCATTCGCGCAATGCCCTCGCTCAGCACGTGCAGGGTTGTCGCGGTACCGTCTTCGAACACGGTGTCGTATTCCTGGCCCGCTAGACGGAAGCAGTGCTTCAGGTACCCGGTCAATTCGCCGCGGCTGAACGGGGCGATTGACTGACGCAGCCGGAGGCGCTGCTTGAGTCGCGCAAGTTGCGGCGTATTCAGGACTGCGTTAATGCCCTGGTCGCCCATCAATACGATATTTGCACCGTCCGATACGCCGGCATCGGAGGCAGTCAGCGCCTCGAGCTCCGACAGCGCATCTGTCCCGATTCGGGTGGCATCTTCGACAACGACGATTACCCGTGATCCTTGCTCGGATTGCTCCTTGAGCAGGCGCCGGAAGGCGGTAAACCTCTGCACGGTGCCAGCCGGCAGTGTCACGCCCATCTCTTCAAGCAGCAGTTCGAGAACCTCATCGTGCCCGAGGTGCATGCGCCCCAGAGAAATAAGGGTTTGCTTGTTGCCGACGGCATCGAGGGCACGTCTGACCAGCGTGGTCTTGCCAACGCCGATTGGGCCGCTGACGGCGACAATGGAGTCCTGGTTAGTGAGCGCCTTCTTGAGGCCCGCTATGGTCGCTGCGGTCTGCGGCCCGACGAACACGTCGGTGCCTGCCGCATGGGCGCGAAATGGTCGTTTTTTGAGGCCAAAATGGGTCTCGTACATATCGGTCCGATCCGCAGAAAATACGTCCGCAACATTGTTAAGTCGGCAGTTTGGGGCCAAAACCGGTGCATTTCATGGTCTCAGGTCACAAAAAAGCAATATTTGGGCCGATTTCGGCCTGCGTATGAAAACGAACAAAATTGTGAGATTTCAATCAAAAAGCGCCAAAATACGTGGTCTTTCCGCCTTATATCGGGAAACGTCTGAATGAAGCCTGTTTATCGCAAGTGGATTCTGATTCCCGGCATCTTTGTCGGTGCTATCGCGATTGCCGGCTTGTTGTCACAGTTGAAACCCGAGCCGGAGAAGCGCGAAGAAGAGAACCTCGACTTGCTGGTCGAGGTGCTGCCACTCGAGCTTTCGTCCGAGAGTTTTCGCATCCGCAGCCAGGGCACGGTTCGCCCAAGGACGCAGACCGTGCTGAGTGCCGAGGTCTCGGGATCGATCGTCAGCGTTTCGCCCAAATTCATTGCAGGCGGCGTTTTTCGCGAACGCGAGGTGCTAATGCGCATTGATCCGACAAACTATACAGTTGCGGTCGACAAGGCAGAAGCACTCGTCAAACAGCGGCAGATCGAATACGACGGTGCGAAAAAGCTGCTTAGCCAGGGCTACCGCGCCGAATCAGAATTTGCATCGGCCGCCGCCGCGCTTGCGTCCGCACAAGCAGAACTTGTCAGCGCGCGTCGCAATCTCGAGCGTACCCACATCCGTTTGCCCTACGAGGGTATGGTGCTCAGCAAAAATGCGGACATCGGCCAATTCGTCAGCCCTGGTACGCAGCTCGGTGTCACGTTTGCAACGGACAAGGCAGAAGTGAGGCTGCCATTAACCGACATGGACCTGGCGTTCGTCGAAATGCCGAATGCGATCGAGATCACCGCAACCGGCTCGGCTGATGGACCGCCAGTAAAGCTGACGGCGATACAAAAGGGTAAGCCAGTCGCATGGGACGCGCATATCGTTCGTTCAGAGGGAGTCGTAGACGAGAAAAGTCGTGTGACTTACGCCGTCGCTCAGATCCTGGATCCCTACCAACTGCATAATGGCGGCACACCGCTGCCTGTCGGGACATTTGTCGCGGCCGAGATCAACAGTTCGACGGTATTGGACGTTATTCGCATTCCTCGCACGGCATTGCGCGGCGCTGACCAGGTGTTAATCGTCGACAGCGAAAGCAAGATTGAGATACGCAGGGTCGACATTGTGAGAAGCGATGAAGATTTCGCCTATGCCGTCGGCGGCGTATCTGCCGGAGAGAGGATTACGACCACAGCGATCGAAGCACCGACGAACGGCATGTCGGTTCGAATCGCAGGGGCGCCGACTGACGAGGACGCCAGTGATGAAAAGATCGCGTCACGCGCAGAGGCAAGTTGACAATGCCGCCGCGACTCGTCAGTAGCCAGAAAGGTTTGATTGCGTGGTTTGCGAGCAATCATGTCGCCGCGAATCTGCTGATGTGGTTTATCATTGTCGCCGGCCTGATTTCCGTCTTCACGATTCGCAAGCAGACAACGCCCGAAATCGAACTCAACTGGATCCAGGTGCAGGTGCCGTATCTGGGTGCCGCCCCGCAGGAGGTGGAAGAGGGCGTCGTCATCAAAGTCGAAGAAGCCATCCAGGACATTCAAGGCATCGTTGAGATCCGATCCCGGGCGAATGAAGGGCTTGGCAGCGTCACGATCGAAGTTGCGCGCGACAAGGACATCATCGAAGTGCTGACACAGGTTAAGACGCGCGTCGACGCGATCGCGACGTTTCCTGCGCTGACCGAAAAGCCAGTGATATACAAGGTAGAGCCGGACACGCCGGTCATCTTCGTTGCCATTCATGGCGCAGTCGACGAATTCTCGCGCAAGCTCATCACGCAGAACATTCGCGATGAACTTCTGCTGCTGCCGGAAATCAGCAAGGTCGATATCTACGGTGAGCGCGCATTCGAAATCAGCATCGAAGTATCGGAGCATGTGCTGCGTCAATACGAATTGACGATGTCGGAAATCTCCGAAGCGGTTCGCGCATCGTCCATTGATCTGCCGGGCGGCACGATCAAGACAGAGGGCGGCGATATTCAGTTGCGGACCGAGGGCCAGGTTTACACAGGCCTCGAGTACGCCGACCTCGTATTGCGAACCTATCCTGATGGTGCGCGGCTGACGCTCGGGGATATTGCAACGATCAATGACGGCTTCGTCGAGTCTGAGGGTTTTGGTCGCTTCGACGGCCAGCCGACGGCTACCCTGAATGTCCTTGCAAGTGGTCAGCAGAACGAGTTGAAGACGGCTGCCGCGGTAAGAGAATACGTGGCCGAGAAGCGCAAGAACCTGCCTGCCGGAATCGAAATAGACCTTTGGGTCGATCGCTCCCACTATCTCGAGGGCAGGCTCGATATGATGATGAAGAACATGTGGCAGGGTGCTTTGCTCGTTTTCCTTCTCTTGTCTTTGCTCCTGCGCATGAAAGTGGCCGGATGGGTCATCATCGGCATACCGGTTGCTTTTCTGGGCACGTTCTTGCTGATGCCGCACGGACCGTGGCCTGTGACGATCAATATGATCAGTTTGTTCGGCTTCATCATCGTGCTCGGCATCGTTGTCGATGACGCCATCATTATTGGCGAAAGCATATTCACGAAGATACGCGCTGACGGACATACGATAGACAACGTTATCCAAGGCGCTCACAAGGTCGCCGTGCCCGCGACTTTCGGCGTGCTGACGACGATCGCTGCCTTCGCGCCGATGCTGTTTGTTGGCGGTATCGTCGAGCCTTTCTTCCAGGCGCTGTCGATAGTCGTCATGCTCTGTCTGGTATTTTCGCTGGTCGAGTCCAAGCTGATCCTGCCGGCTCACCTCGCCCGCGCGAAAATCGACCCCGTGGATGAGGAGGACCTGTTTCACCCGGATCACCATATTTCGTTGCTGCGGCGAATCCCGCGGTTTTTTCTCAAGATCCAGCGGTATACCCAGCACGGTTTGCAGCGACTGATTCACGACTATTACCGGCCTGCGCTTGAGAAGGTTATCGACAATCGCGGCGTTACGGTTGCACTATTCGCCGGCGTGTTGATAGTTACGATTGGTCTTGTCAACAGCAGCCTGGTACGCATAGTCCTATTTCCCGAGGTGCCCGGCGATTTCATTCGCATGCAGCTGGAAATGGAGACCGGTACGGCGCCCGAGGTTCGCAATGCGGCGCTGAACAGAATCGAGCAAGCCGTTCTCGACCTGAACGATGAGTACAACGCTGAAAATCCTGACCTGGATCCGATGATCTCGCATATTGGATCGTTCACTACGAGTGACACGGGCGCAGTAGCATGGGTGGAATTGCCGATGGTCGATGACCGGCTGCTGCAGATCGACGGCGTGACGAGTTTGTGGCGCGAACGCGTTGGCGAGATCGCGGGTGTGAAAGAGCTGACATTCACTGACGGTCAGCATTTCGGGGGCGGGCCACCGTTGAGTTTTCGTCTCAGTGGCGACAATTTTGATGCGCTTGAAAACGCCGCGGCGGAACTCGAACAGAAACTCGGTGAGTACGAAGGCGTGTTCGATGTCCAGAATTCATCGAGCACTGGCGGTCAGGAGATAAAGCTGTCGATAAAACCCGAGGCAGAAGCGCTGGGTCTGACGATGGCGTCACTCGGCCGACAGGTGCGACAGGCGTTCTATGGTGAGGAAGCGCAGCGTATCCAACGTGGCAAAGACGAGTTGAAAGTCATGGTGCGCTACCCTCGCGAGGATCGACGCTCTGTCGCGGATCTCGAGAATATGCGGATCCGTACGCCGGGCGGAGACGAGGTGCCGTTTGAGTCCGTTGCCGGCGTGTCTTTCGGCACAAGCTACTCGAGCATCACGCGACTCAATCGTGCACGGACGATAACCGTATCCGCGGACATTGATCCGGAAATCGTCGAACCCGGCAAGGTCATTCGCGAAATATCCGAAGACTACATACCCGGACTACTGTCGCGTCATGCCGGTGTGATTTACGGCCTGGAGGGCGCCAGCAAGGAAGAAGAGGAATTCATCCGGAATCTGACGATCGCGTCGATTGCGGCACTATTCCTGATATATGCACTGATCGCGATACCGCTTCATTCCTATGCGCAACCGCTGGTGATCATGTCGGTAATTCCATTCGGGCTGATCGGCGCGGTCATCGGGCATGTTGTCATGGGCAAGGCGATCAGCATGTTCTCGTTGTTCGGTCTCGTGGCGCTGGCCGGTGTTGTCGTCAACGATAGTCTCATCATGGTCGATTTTATCAACAGGGCTCGCGAGGAAGGCGTCCCGCTCAAGCAAGCCGTCATTGATTCGGGCACCCAGCGCTTCCGTGCGATCATACTGACTTCCCTCACGACTGCGGCCGGATTAATGCCGATCATGCTCGAGACCAGCGTGCAGGCACAGTTCGTCATTCCGATGGCAATCTCGTTGAGCTTTGGCATCCTGTTTGCCACGGCGATAACATTGTTTCTGATTCCGTCGCTGTACCTTCTGCAGATTGACGGCTTTGCCCGGATGCGCAGGATAGTCCATTGGCTTTTCGACCGGCACGGCACCACCGATACCACTGAAACCGCCTGAGCGTGACTGAAATCGAACCTAGGAATGATGTCCGCGACGGCGTCATCGCGGGCCTGATCGCTTATTCATTCTGGGGCGTTTTGCCGGTTTATTTCAAACTGGTGGGTACAGTCTCACCAACAGAAGTGATGCTCCACCGAATCGTCTGGGCCGTGCCGACTGGTGCCCTGATCATCCATCTGCGGCGTCAGTGGCCGGAGGTCCGTCGTGCGCTGACGCACCGCACGATGCTGCTGTTGCTCGCGACCGCGGCTTTTTTTATTGCCATGAACTGGTACGTCTACATCTTGGCTGTGCAACAGAGCCAGGTGTTTCAGGCCAGCCTTGGCTATTACATTAATCCACTCATTTACGTTCTGGTTGGCGTCATCTTTCTCGGGGAGAAACTGCGCCGGCTGCAGTTCTTGGCCGTCGCATTGGCGACGGTTGGCGTGCTGGTGCTCACGATCAACGGTGGACAATTCCCGGGCATCGCGCTGTTTCTGGCCGTGTCATTCACGGTATACGGTGTAATCCGCAAACAAGTTGCAATTGGCGGTATGCCGGGTCTCTTCGTGGAGACGCTCGTGCTGCTCCCAGTCGCAGCGATCTGGCTCTCGTGGCTGGTCTATTCGGGAGGCGCGGCAATAGCGGGCGGTGACCCCGGCATGACAGGACTGTTGCTTCTCGCCGGGCCGATTACGGTCGTGCCGCTGCTGTGTTTCGCGCTTGCAGCCCGGCGGCTGGCACTAACCACGATTGGCTTCATGCAATTCCTGTCGCCGACCCTGCAGTTCCTGACTGGCGTGTACTACGGCGAAAAACTGACGATTCCGCACCTGATCTGTTTCGGCTGCATATGGATCGCCGTCGTTTTGTTTAGTGTGGACGCAGTTCGGTCGAATGCCCGCGATTCCAATGTCGTTTGAGTCGCGGGCGGAGAATTTATCGACCGAGGTAAAACGCAGCGTAGCGAGCCACGAGGGAGATGAATAACCCGCGTCGCTACTTTTTGGCCTTGCGCTCCTGCGCTTCCTTGATCACTTCGTCAGCGACATTCTGCGGGCAAGGGGCGTAGTGCGAAAACTCCATCGAGAACTGGCCACGACCCGAAGTCAGCGTGCGCAGATGTCCAATGTAGCCAAACATGTCAGCGAGAGGTGCGTCTGCCTTGACACGCACCCCGGTCGGTCCGGCATTCTGCGACTTGATCATACCGCGGCGACGATTCAGGTCGCCGATGACATCACCGACGTTATCTTCGGGCGTGAACACGTCGACTTTCATGATTGGCTCGAGCAGCTGCGGACCGGCCTTAGGTATCGACTGGCGGTACGCTGCTTTGGTTGCGATTTCGAAGGCGAGCGCCGAGGAGTCGACAGCGTGAAACGCGCCATCAAGTAGCGTGAACTTCACATCGAGCAGTGGATAACCGGCCAGAGTGCCTTCGTCCATGCAGGACGCAAATGCCTTTTCGATAGCGCTCCAGTATTCGCGCGGCACATTGCCGCCTGTGACCTTCGACTCGAATTCATAACCCGCGTTTTTCTCTGCCGGTTCGATCCGGTATTCGATCTTGCCGTACTGGCCGGAACCACCCGACTGCTTCTTGTGCGTGTAGGTATCTTCGATCAGTTGCGTGATCGTCTCGCGGTAGGCGACCTGCGGCTTGCCCATGGACACTTCGACACCATGCGTTCGCTTGAGGATGTCGACCTTGATGTCGAGGTGCAACTCGCCCATGCCCTTGATTAGGGTCTCGCCCGAATCCTCGTCGGTCGCAACCTGGAATGAGGGGTCTTCCTGAACCATCTTGTTCAGCGCGACACCCATTTTCTCGTTGCCAGCCTTGTCCTTCGGGCTGATCGCAATCGAGATCACGGGATCGGGGAACACCATGGGTTCGAGTGTCGCCGGGTTGTTGGCGTCCGCCAACGTATGGCCCGTGCGGGTGTTTTTCATGCCCAGCAAAGCGACGATATCGCCGGCTTGCGCCGAGTCGAGTTCCTCGCGTGAGTTGGCATGCATCTCCACGATGCGACCAATTCGTTCGGTCTTGCCGGTGAACGTATTCAAGACGTTGTCACCCTTCTTGATCTTACCCGAGTAGATTCGTGTAAAGGTCAGGGCACCATAGCGGTCGTCCATGATCTTGAACGCCAGCGCGCGCAGCGGCCTGTTCGGATCGACCGTCGCGACGCCGCCCGTCGGATGACCTTCGAGGTCAATTTCGGGTTGTGGTTTGACTTCCGTGGGGTTCGGCAAGTAATCAACTACTGCATTAAGAACATTCTGTATTCCTTTGTTTTTAAAAGCAGAACCACAGTAGGTCGGGAAGAAGTCGAGCGCGATAGTGCCTTTGCGAATGCAGCGCATCAGGTCGTCAATCGACGGCTCGTTGCCCTCGAGATACTGTTCGAGCAATTCGTCGTCCTGCTCGACGGCGGTCTCAACGAGTTTCTCTCGCCACTCGGCGACTAGGTCCTGCATATCCGCGGGCACGTCTGTGATTTCATAATCCTCAGGATTGTCCGATGACTGCCATACCCAGGCTTTTTCGGTCAGCAGGTCGACGACGCCTGTGAAGTCGTCTTCGATGCCGATGGGCAACACCATAACGAGCGGATTTGCACCGAGCACTCTTCTAACTTGCTCAACCACGCTGTAGAAGTCCGCACCGATGCGATCGAGCTTGTTGACGAAGATAATGCGAGCGACCTCGGAATCGTTGGCGTAACGCCAGTTGGTTTCCGACTGCGGCTCGACGCCGCCCGAGCCACAGAATACGCCAATGCCGCCGTCGAGGACCTTCAACGAGCGATAAACCTCAATGGTGAAGTCCACGTGTCCCGGCGTATCAATGATGTTCAGGTTGTGGTCGTTCCACATGCAGCTTGTTGCCGCCGACTGAATCGTGATGCCGCGTTCCTGCTCCTGCTCCATGAAGTCTGTTGTGGCTTCGCCATCATGAACCTCACCGGTACGGTGGATCTTTCCCGTAAGCTTCAGGATGCGCTCGGTCGTTGTCGTCTTGCCCGCGTCGACGTGGGCAAAAATGCCGATATTGCGGTAGGTCCTTAGGTCTTTCATGTCGGTCACTCAGTTCTATCAGTCAAAGGCAGCCACCCGGTTTTCGTTAGGTGCCCGTGCTCTTACGGCCTCGCAGAAGCAATCCGGGTCATAACAATCGAAGTGGCTGCACGTGTCAGTGCCGGTCCTCAGAGGCCTCCAGGAGTCAGTGACGCATCATGACGCCGGACAGGACGGGCTTTCGGGCGCGGATAATAGCAGCGCCTACGCCCCTAAACCAGCGAATTTTCAGCAAAATCCACCGGATCCGTGACATGGGGTCTCACCGTTCCTGTCTCAAGGGTCTGGCGCACGGAAATTGCACTGCAAACCCCATATGATGCACCGCTCGAGGCAATGCAGAATCGATCGATGACGAGACTAGGACTGTTTCAATTACGCCTGGCGGCGACGGTGGGCCTGCTGTTGCTGGTCTATGCGCTCGTCCGCTTGCTGTGGTATCCGGGTGCGTACTTCACGATCTCCGGGGTCACTAGATTGTTGCTGATACTGGTCGCGGTTGTCCTGGTTATCGGCCCAGGCTTGTCGGCGCTCGTATACAGGCCCGGCAAAAAGGGCCTCGTCATGGATCTTGGCCTGCTCGCGGTGCTGGAGGTCGTCGCGGTGAGCCTCGCAGTTTCGCAGATCCACGCCCAGCGGCCGTTCTACGCGGTCTTCGCCGTGGACCGATTCGAGTCAGTGTCGCGATCCGAGATCGATACCACGCAGATCACGGGTATCACCTTGCAAACACGTCCTGGCCACGAACCGCGGCTGGTCTATGCGGAGCGTCCAAGCGATGGGGCGAGACTCGATAAGCTTATTGACGAAACGCTTTTTGAGGGCAAACCGGACATTGATCGTCGGCCAGAATTCTGGAGACCTTTTCCGGTTGGCATACCAGTTCTCAAAGCTGCTGCGTCACCGCTCGGCTCATTGCTGAATGGCGACACAGAGCGTGCAGTCGAAGTCCGTCACTGGCTGTCAGGCACGGGCCGCAACGCCAGCGATTACCTTTACTTGCCGATGCGCGGCAAAAATGCCGACGCAATGATGATCTTGCATGCGGACATCGGCTATCCCGTGGACATACTCGCCGTCGACCCGTGGTAGTCAGCGCCTGAGAATCGCCCACCACCTGGCGATGTTCAGCAGGCTCATCAGCGACGCGGCCACGTAAGTCAGTGCGGCGGCCCTGAGGAGACGCCGTGCATGCGGCCGGTCTGCCGATTTGAGTATTCGGTGCTCGTCGAGCATCGGCAGGGCGCGGCCGAAGCTTGCATCGAACTCGGTTGGCAACGTTGCGAGGTGAATCAATGTCGATGTACCGAGCGTCAGAAGTCCCGCAGCAAACATCAGAACGCCGAGCCCGGGTGCTCGCGTCAATACCCCAACAAACGGCGAGATCATCAGCACGCCCGCGCCGAGGCGCTCGACGTTGCGGCTGGCGCGAACCAGGCGGCTGCGGATTCGCAGCGGCGCATAGCCGTCATGGTCTTGCAGCGCATGTCCTACTTCGTGTGCCGCGACCGTTATCGCCGTCAGTGACCGTCCGTTGAACTTGTCGTCGGTCAGGCGCACGGCCTTGTCTTCGGGATCGTAATGATCTCCCTGCGGCGTCTTTTCGACCGCAACGTCGCTGAGCCCGTTCTTGTCGAGCAGATGCCGTGCCAATTGGGCACCCGTGCCGGAGTATCGATCGTTCGGAAGGCTGTATCGTTCGAGAACACGTTGCACCCAAAGCCCGGGTCCGAAGACAAGAGCTGCGATGACGAGCAAGATCACGAAGAGAGTCATATGCTCATCGTATCGTGCCTTTGCAAGGTTCTGCTATTGTCAGTGCTCTGTTGGCTTGTGCGAGTTTGATTATTGTGACGACAGACCAGGTCTTGCTGTTCGGGCTGCTGTTATTTGTATTTGTTTTCCTGATCTGGGGGCGTTGGCGCTACGATCTGGTCGCCTTTGTTGCGCTGCTTGCCGCGTTGTTGACCGGCATCGTGCCGAAAGAGCAGGCGTTTTCCGGCTTTGGTCATCCCGCCACAATAATCATCGCTCTGGTGCTTATCGTGAGTCGCGGCTTATCCAACTCCGGCGTAATCGAGCTGCTCGCCCGATATGTGGTCGACGCCGGGCGCCGACTGGCGGCACACATCAGTATCATGGCGGGCCTGGCGGCCGCATTGTCAGCGATCATGAACAATGTCGCGGCGCTGGCGCTGCTCATGCCGCTGGACTTGCAGGCGGCAAAGAAAAGTGGTCGGAGTCCCGCACTGTCGCTGATGCCGTTATCGTTCGCCTCCATACTCGGCGGCATGATTACGTTGATCGGGACACCGCCGAACATCATCGTCGCCGAGTTTCGTGGCGACGTACTTGGTGAGTCCTACAGAATGTTTGATTTCGCGCCGGTCGGGCTGGCCTGTGCGGCCGTCGGAGTGGCATACGTTGCACTCATTGGTTGGCGGTTGTTGCCCGCGCATCGGCAATCCACTAACGCGGCGCAGGAGCTATTCGATCTTGCGGACTACATTGTCGAGGTCAGGGTGCCCAAAGGTTCGGCCGCTATCGGCAAACGTGTGCGAGATCTCGACGACCTGGCTGACAAGGCGGACGTCGAAATCGTCGGGCTGATTCGGCGCGGGCGCAGACTGCCAGGACTGGCACGTATTGCCGAGATCAGGGCAGGCGACATTCTCGTCATTGAAGCCAGTCCAGACAGTCTCGAGGAAGCGCTTGGAATATTGAAACTGGAATACGTTGGCAAGGGGGAGGGCGTTCTCGAGGGGGACGACCTGATATTGAATGAGGTCGTCGTGCAGGAGTCGTCGCGACTTGCCGGACGGTCCGCCATGTCACTAAAGCTGCTGTACCGCTACCGAGTGGCACTGGTCGGCGTTTCCCGTCAGGGCGTGCGCTTTCGCGACCACATCAGGAAACTCGAGCTCAAGCCTGGCGATGTCCTGTTACTGCTCGGTCCTGACGAGCGGCTCGTCGATGCTACCGGAAGCCTTGGGCTTTTGCCGCTGGCAGATCGTGGCCACACCGTCATCCAGCGTGACAAAGTGTGGCTTGCTGTCAGTTTTTTTGTCGCGGCGATCGCAGCTGCCAGTGTCGGGCTGGTTTACCTGCCCGTGGCGCTGGGTTGCGTCGCAGCCGCCTATGTATTCTTTAACATTGTACCGATACGCGATGTATACAACTCGGTCGAATGGCCGGTCATCGTGTTACTCGGCTCGATGATCCCAATCGGTTCGGCGCTGCAGGATACCGGTGGCACGGGATTGATTGCTGCGGGAATCGTCGACCTGTCCGCAGGTTTTTCTCCCGCGGTGGTTTTGCTGCTGCTCGTCGTTTTCACGATGACCCTGTCGGATGTCATGAACAACACGGCAACGGCTGTCATTGCTGC
>Ga0224497_10000127_pt1 | contig 60312 bp, 73 predicted proteins | sample SF_Jul11_sed_USG_4_FD_167970 | JGI IMG/M metagenome (GOLD analysis project Ga0224497, IMG submission 167970) | Sediment microbial communities from San Francisco Bay, California, United States - SF_Jul11_sed_USGS_13 | ecosystem: Environmental > Aquatic > Marine > Sediment | place: USA...
CTTAACGTTGCACCACGTCTATTGATCAAGGAGAAAATTTAATGTCACTTCAAGCAATCAAATCAATTGATGGAATTCGTTTTTCAGTATGGTCTCCAACAGAAGTTAGAAAATATTCTGTTGCTGAAATTACTGCACCTGAAACATATGATGAAGATGGAATGCCAGTTCAGGGAGGTCTTATGGATGGACGTCTCGGAACTCTTGAACCTGGACAAAAATGTCTAACTTGTGGAAATACAGCCGCTAGATGTCCTGGACACTTTGGACACATTGAACTTGCAGAACCAATATTGCATATTGCATTCATTGATAACATCTACAAACTATTACAATCAACATGTCGTTCTTGTGCAAGACTCAAAGTTCCACAAGAAGATTTAGATGAATTCAAAAAAATCAAAGATAAACATGCCGCATACACTGTAATTTCTCAAAAACGTATTCCAGAACAAATTATAGAAAAAGCAAAGAAAGCAAAAGAATGTCCTCACTGTGGAAAGACACAATATGAACTAGTCTTTACAAAACCAACTATCTTTGTTGAAAAAACAGAGATTGGTGAACATAGATTACTTCCAATAACAATCCGAGAAAGATTTTCACAAATTCTTGATGAAGATTTATTGTTATTATCATATGATCCTGTTACTGCAAGACCTGAATGGTTTATTCTTCAGGCATTACCTGTCCCACCTGTAACTGTAAGACCCTCAATCATTCTTGAGACAGGAATAAGATCTGAAGATGATTTGACACATAAAATGGTTGATATTATAAGAGTTAATCAAAGATTAAAAGAAAGCAAAGAGGCAGGAACTCCGCCACTCATTGTACAAGACCTGGTTGATTTGTTACAGTATCACTCTACAACATATTTTGATAATGAAGTTTCTGGAATTCCTCAAGCACATCATCGTTCAGGACGTCCACTCAAAACATTAACTCAAAGACTCAAAGGAAAAGAAGGACGATTTAGAGGATCATTATCTGGAAAGAGAGTTGACTTTTCAAGTAGAACTGTAATTTCACCTGATCCTAACTTGGATTTGTCTGAAGTTGGAGTTCCTGAACAAGTTGCCATGAAACTAACAATTCCTGAAATTGTTACAGAATGGAATATTGAGAGAATGCAAAAACTTGTAATTAATGGACCTGAAAAATTCCCAGGTGTAAACTATATCGTTAGACCTGATGGTGTAAAGATTAGATTGGATTTCGTAGAAGACCGTTCAACCATTGCAGAAACTCTTGAAATTGGTTATCTGATTGAAAGACATCTTACAGATGGTGATATTGTCCTGTTTAACAGACAACCTTCACTTCACCAAATGTCTATCATGGCTCACTATGTTAGAGTACTTCCAGGTAAAACTTTCAGATTACATCCTTCAGTATGTCCTCCATATAACGCAGACTTTGATGGGGATGAGATGAATCTACATGTTCCTCAAAGTGAGGAAGCAAGAGCAGAAGCAATTCTTTTGATGAGAGTTCAAGATCAACTAATCTCTCCAAGATACGGTGGTCCAATCATTGGAGCACTCAGAGACTTTGTAACTGGTGCATACCTTCTAACTAAAGACGAAACAACACTCTCTGTTCAGGAATTTTCAAACCTTGCAATGCTTGGTGGTTACAAAGATGCACTTCCAAAACCTGCTACAAAAACAAAAGATGGGCCAGCATACACTGGAAAACAACTATTCTCACTATTCCTTCCAAAAGACTTCAACTATGTCCTTACATCAAAATGGTCAAAGGGAACAAATGGTCCTGCAAAAGATGTTGTAATTAAAAACGGTGAGCTAATCAGCGGTGTAATTGATAAAACATCAATTGGTGCAGAAGAACCAGAAAGTGTCTTACACAGAATTACAAAAGACTATGGAAATGCAGTTGGTAAGAATTTCTTAAACTCTATTCTCATTATGGTAAAACAATTCATCACAAGTTATGGATTTAGTTATGGATTCGGTGATCTTGAAGTACCAGAAAAAGAAAAACAACAGATTCTTGATGATATTCAAGCAACTTATGATATTGTCTCTGATTTGACTGATCAATATGAAAAAGGAACTCTCAAACTCACAAGAGGTATGAGACCTGAAGAGGCACTTGAGGCATACATTGTAAATGAATTGGGAAAAGCAAGAGACAAAGCTGGTTCTACTGCAAACCATTCCCTTGATAATTCCAATGCTGGTAAAATTATGGCCACAACTGGTGCTAGGGGCTCATCACTAAACGTAGGTCAGATGGCAGGTGCATTAGGACAACAGTCAAGAAGAGGTAACAGACTTCATGATGGTTACCACAATCGTGCATTGACACATTTCCAAGAACATGATAATAATCCAGACGCACACGGATTTGTAAAATCCAATTACAGAGAAGGTCTCTCTGCATTAGAATTCTTCTTTCACGCAATGGGTGGTCGTGAAGGACTTGTAGATACTGCGGTTAGAACACAACAAAGTGGTTACATGCAGCGTAGATTGATCAACGCATTAGAACATATTAGATTAGAATATGACGGAACAGTGAGAGACCCACATGGTCACATTGTACAATTCCTTTATGGTGAAGATGGAATAGATGTTGCAAAAAGTGATCATGGTGAAGCATTCAACGCTCATAGATTGGCTGAATCTCAAACCATGGTTGATTCTGGAAAAAAGGCAACTAAAGATGAGATTGATACTTTGATTAAAAAATACACAAAGACATTCAGTCCAAGACTCACTTCACTTGTATCTGAAGCCTTGCATGAATCTAGTCTAAGTAAAGATGGTGTAGAGGCAGTTTGTAAGAAGGGACTATCTCTTTACAACAAAGCCAAAGTAGAACCTGGACAAGCAGTAGGAATTATCACTGCTCAATCAATTGGTGAACCTGGTACTCAGATGACTTTGAGGACATTCCACTTTGCAGGAATTAAAGAAAGAAACGTAACCTTGGGTCTTCCAAGATTAATTGAACTAGTTGATGCAAGAAAGAAACCAGTAACTCCAACTATGGATATATATCTTAACAACGAATCAAAGAAATCTAGAGAAAAAGCAATTGAAGTTGCAAGAAATGTATTGCAAACTAAAATCAGTGCATTAATTACAAACAGTGAAACTGACTATTCTACTGAAATTAAATTGATTCTAAGTGAAAATAGACTAAAAGAAAGAGGATGCTCAATTGCTGAAGTTGAAGCATCACTAGCATCAAACAAGAAATTCAAAATGGAAACAGTTGGTGAACTAATTACTCTCAAACTAGTTGAAGAGTCTGACACTGCAACAGTAATTGCAATTAGAAATAAAGTTCTAAACACTACAGTAAAGGGAGTTCCAGACATCGAACGTGTAACCCTTGTCCAAAAAGATGATGAATGGGTTATTCAAACAACTGGTTCTAATATTTCCAAAGTACTTGAAGTAAACGGCATTGACAAAACAAATGTCCGAACAAACAATGTGTTTGAAATCGCAGGAACTCTTGGAATTGAGGCTGCAAGAAATGCATTGATTAACGAACTCAATCATACTTTGGGTGATCAAGGATTAGAGGTTGACAACAGATACATCATGTTAGTATCTGACTTGATGTGCTCAAGAGGTTACATGCAACAAATTGGTAGACATGGAATTGCCGGTACCAAAGATAGTGTTCTTGCAAGAGCAGCATTTGAAATTACAGTTCCTACAATTGCACATGCTGCACTTGGAGGAGAAGTTGAACAACTCAAAGGTATCACTGAAAATGTAATTGTCGGCAGTAACATTCCAATTGGAAGTGGAACTGTTGACCTATACATGCAAGTAAGCAAGAAAAAATAAACTGGTAATGATTATGGCCGATGAAATTACTAATCTAATGAACAACAGCAAAGATAAGGTAGTTTTACTTCGATTAAGAAACACTAGAACTGTTCAAGGAGTTCTAAAAGACTTTGACATTCACATGAATTTGACATTAGAAGATGCTGAAGATGTCACTGATGAAAGACATGAAAAGATTGGCAAAACCTTACTACGTGGAGATAACATTTTACTAATTTCTCTTCCTGAAGAAGAATCTTAGAATTCATCCATCAAACATTAAATTCAATCTTTGATAATTTTTGATATGTATCTTTTTTTCATGATGATTTCATTGATTTTACTTCCTGCATTTGGTGAACCTATTCCTGATTATGAGAAACCATACTCTCCAATATTTACAGACAAACCGATATACACTTGGACTGACAAAATAAAAATGACCATCATTGCTCCTAGTTGGAATACTAATAGAGACTTGATTGATTCAATTGGGGACACACAAGACCATCCAATTAAAATTTCAACAAGAGAACATTCGCTTGAACCTTATAAATTTACAGAGACTGATGTCAATTCAGGAATTTTTAAAGCTGAAATAATCCTTACAGGATTTACACATGACGCAAATGGGGATGGCAATATTGATACAACTCCCAAAACTATGGGCACTGGTCCAACTAGCGGATTTTTAGAAGTCAATAGGGATTCAGCAGTTACCATATCCTTTGAATTTGCAGACGGAGTAATCTTAACTGAATCAACACCTGTAAGTTGGAATGTTGGAACTATTCAATTTACCCAGGAAATTTTTCTATTAGATGATATTGTAACTATTCGCATAATCGATTCTGATATGAATCTCAATCCTGAAGCGCTAGATCATATTCCGATTCAAGTTTCATCGGACTCTGATATTGCAGGAATTAAAGTTGATGGAATTGAGACATCAGAAAGTTCTGGAATGTTTGTAGCAACAATTTCTTTATCTCAGACTTCAACTACTAGTGGAAGTCGACTTTATTCAGTACCTGGTGATAAAATCTCTGCAAAATACGATGATTATACTTTGCCAAAACCTTATTCTGTTTCAGATAATCTTCAGATTGAAACTTTTGCCCTAGTCGACTCTTCTATTCCTCCAATAGAAAGAATAGAAAACCTTCCAATCAAATTCTCTGATGTACTTGGACACTCATTACAATCATTTTCACCAGATAATCAATTGCAAATAGTTGGAACTATCGTCAATCAAAATGAATTTGATCAGAAATTTGTTTACCTATTTCAAGTAAAAAATGATAATAATTTTGTAGAATCAATCTCTTGGGTTCAAGGTGAATTGTCATCTGCACAAAGTCTTGACGTTTCACAATCATGGATTCCAAAAAAATCTGGTATTTACAAAATTGAGACATTCGTCTGGAACTCTCTTGGAGATCCAACTGTGCTGGCACCAATAATGTCCACTTTGATCACAGTTGAATGAAAAGTATGATTTCTACGTGATTATTAAATACAAAATTACAAAATTTTTTGTGTGTTAGGATATTTACTTGGAATAACATTAGTGATAACCGTACTGTACCCTTTCGTTTTCTCGGACATTTTTGCAGAAACATTTCTTGTAAATACCGATAACCAATCCTACAACACCGGTGATTCCATTACTGTTTCTGGGGAAATTCTTGATCTTGGAATGCCAGTAATAGCTATGAGTATCTACGATCCTGATGGAAAAATTTTATCTGCAAACAATTTGGAAATCTCACCTGAAAAAACATTTGCAAAGACTATTCATCTTGATTCTCCATTTTATGAAAAAACTGGGGAATACCAAGTAAAACTAAACTATGGACAAATCTCTGAAAATCGTTATTTTACAATAGGGGACAATTCAGCAGAAACTGAAATCCCTGTTCAGATAAACAAAGAACCAGAAATTTTTCTTCTTTACACGGACAAAAATCAATACGCTAACAATGATGTGATATACATCACAGGTCTTGTTTCTACATTGGGTTCTCCTACTGCATTGATAGGAATTTATGATCCATATGGAATGCCTGCGGGATTTTATTTTGGAACAATAAACTCTGATTTGGAATTTTCAACTAGTTTTCTTGTAAAAGATAGTGTCAATTTTAGAACAGAAGGAACATACTCAATTAAAGCTCATTATGGAGAATCTGAAGCAATATCATTTTTTGACTATTACAAAGAATCTCAAACTGTTACTGATGAAACAATTGATGAAACAATTGATGAAACAATTGATGAAACAATTGATGAAACAATTGATGAAACAATTGATGAAACAATTGATGAAACAATTGAAACAGAAGTTAATAACTCAAAACCAATTGTTGAATCTTCAATTAAAAAAACTTCACAAAATCCTGAATCAAAATCTGAAAATACTTTGATCATAAAAAAAACTATTCAAGAAAATATTCCCCAAAAAATAAAAATCTTTTATACTCAAAAAATAAATGAAAAAATTAATCCAAAAAAAATTGCTCCAACTGAAATCAAAGAACAAACTAATCTCACTGTTGAGGATATCGAATTAGGATTAATGCTAAACCAAATAAATCTGGAATGTGACAAAAGTGTGTTTACTGATACCATATCATACTATGATGGAATGGGACCTGCATTATATCGATTATGTGAATTTGATGAATCTTTGAATTTCTTTAATGAATCCCTAATTGATAATCCAAACGATGTGGAAATTCTCGTAAACAAAGGTTCTGCCTTAGGGAAATTGGGATATTTTACCGAGGCTATAATGTATTATGATCATGCTATCAATATTAATCCTGACTTCTTACCTGCCAAAAATAACAAGGCAAATGCACTTGCAAATTTGAAAGATTATGATGAATCTATTTCACTGTATGAAGAAATTTTAAAGAAAAATCCTAACTATCTTTCTGCTAGAAAAAATCTTGAAATTGCGTTATCTTTAGACACTCCAAATGTAGCATTAATGGATGTGCCGATAGAACCAAGTATCAAAAAAACAGTTTACTCTGAATCTGTTTCACCTAAAGTAATTAATCCAATTAATAATGAAAAGGAAAAACCAATTACTTTTTTTGATGAAATTGGTATTATGTTTTCTACTTTGGGTGCAATGTTTGATTTTCTGAACTAATTTTTTCTAATACCTTGCGTAATTTTTCAATAAACCTATAAAGCCCTATGATGACTATCGATTTAAGGGAACGTAAATGAGTAAAATACTTGAAAAATCATTAAAGGATGCCCAAAAAGAAGATCAATTAACAACGGGTACAAAACAAGTTTTGAACTCTATAAAAAATTCCAAGCTAATTGTGTTGTCTCAATCAGTGAGTAAAGAAATGATTGAGAAAATTGAATCAGATGCAAAAAAAGAAAAAGTACCTCTAGTCAACTTTCAAGGGACTTCAGTCGCACTAGGAAGATTATGCGGCTTACAATTTAGAATTTCAACAATTTCATTCACATCAATAACAGATGCAAACATCAAATCAATTTTAAAAGATACAGAAGCTGAGAAAAAAAATGATTAGTTATATTTTTGTTAATGAAAGTTTAAATGAGACAATTCTGGTCGGAGATAAATAGGATTTCTAATGACACAGTCAATTAAACTCACAACAGATCAAATGCGTATGATGTCACTTTTCCAAAATGTAACTGGCGCAACTGCGCGTGATTGTGTCGAAGATGAAAAACAAGATAGAGTAATTTTTGTAGTAAATTCTGGTAAAATGGGATTGGCAATTGGTAAAGGTGGTGTTCATATAAAATCATTACAAAATATTGTTAAAAGAAATGTAGAATTAGTAGAATTTGACGAAGATCCAGTAAAATTTCTAGCTTCTTTGCTTAACTCAAAACTAATTTCTGAAGTAAAAATAAATACACGAGCAGATGGGACAAAACAGGCAATTGTTATGGTGGATCCAAGAAAGAAAGGAATCGTAGTTGGAAGAGAAGGTAGAAATGCTGAGAAAGCAAGACTTCTTGCAAAACGGTATTTTGGTATTAACAGCGTATTGATTAACAGTCCTGAACGTGCTACTATGGAGATGTAAGCTATGAGAAAATCACCACTTGGATTATTTGCTGGTAGAGTTTTAACTACTAAAAAGAAAAGACAGAGATGGGCAATCTCTACATATAAGAGAAGAAAACTAGGAATTGATAAAAAAGCAGATCCACTTGGAGGAGCACCACAAGGACGAGGCATTGTTTTAGAAAAAGTAGGTATTGCAGCAAAACAGCCAAACTCTGCTATTAGGAAATGTGTTAGAGTTCAATTAATTAAAAACGGCAAAACAGTTACAGCATTCTTGCCAAGAGACGGCGCAATGAACTTTATTGATGAACACGACGAAGTTCACATTCAAGGAATGGGTGCAACACAAGGTGGTGCAATGGGAGATATTCCTGGTGTTAGATTCAAAGTTTTCAAAGTTAACGGTACATCACTTCATGAACTAGTTATTGGAAAGAAAGAGAAACCAAGGAGATAGAAATGGCACAAACTAAAAACTTGTTATTATTTAGAAAATGGGATTTATCTGATATTGAAATTAAAGATCCTGGACTCAAGACTGCCATCTCTTTGAGAAAACAAATTTTGCCTTACACTTATGGTCGTTCAGCATTAAAACGATTCAATAAAGCAGACGTTAACATTGTTGAGAGATTAATCAACAAAACAATGCACTTTGGAAAGAAATATGCAAAAAACACTGGTAGAATGACTGGAAAGAAAACCAAACTTCTAAACACTGTAAAAACTTCTTTTGATATTATTGCACTAAAGACTGGACAAAATCCAGTTGAAGTTTTAGTTAGAGCAATTGAATTTTCTGCACCCAATGAGGACACTACTAGAATAGTTTATGGTGGTACTGTTTATCACGTATCAGTTGATGTTGCTCCAATCAGAAGAGTAGACTTGGCACTAAAATTCATCGCTGATGCAATCAAAGAGGCAACATTTTCCAATCCAAAACCAATCGAGGAACATATGGCTGAACAACTAATGCTTGCAGCAGCAAATGATCCTAATGCACCTTCTGTAAAGAAGAAAAACGAGCTAGAAAGAATAGCACAAGCATCCAGGTAGATAATTCAGTTAGAATTTTTTCCAGTAGCCCGAGGCAGATTCGAACTGCCGTCTCCGCCTATCCACTCTTGAGATCCAGAGGGCAGAATCCTTGACCGCTAGACTATCGGGCTACTTGCAGAAATTTTGCTGTTTTAGAATATATTCATTTGTTGTTCTGTTTGGAATTTTTATTATGAATTATTTTTGTGGATATTTTAATTGTAATTTTCTGTGATTACTTTATTCTAACTTCGTGAATTGCAGTTGAATAATCACACACTGCTTTTAATCGCATGTATGGTATTAATCTATAATGAATTGAATAAATTTCTCCTTCCTTTAACAAAATTCCTTTTTGCATTAATGATACTAGTCCTCTTGATGGGACATTGATTGAAACATTTTGTTCTTGACATACTTGTTGACGTTTGTTTTGAAATTGCTTTAATGTAAATGATACATCATTAACTTCTAAAACTAGAGGCCAGATAATCTCACTCCACACCCATCTTCTGTTTTGTGTAGCTGAGGCATGCTTTCCTTTTTCACTCAACATTAATAACATCACCAAAAGATGTTATATCTTAATAGTTGTCTCAAAACGAAATTGAAGAATCATTAAACTTGTTAGAAAAAGATTGGGATGTTGACCCAATTTTACGTAAATTCATGCTAGGAAAAATTACTGATGTATCTGACTATCTGCTCAAAGTCCGGGATGTAGTCTTTCATGTGCCATATCTTAATTCTGAGAAAAAATTCATTTTATGGAAATGTTATTGGCCCGACTGTCACAACTGCTGCGACAGACAAGGAAGACTCCCACTAACATCAGATGATTTGATAATGATTGGAAAAGGTCTGAAATATCAAAAACCTTCTGATTTTATAAAAAATGAAACTCTCACTGTAACGTATCAGGAACCTGGACCTACAGGGCAACTAACTATAATTACCACCATTAATCTGAAAAGAAAAAAAGATGAAACAGAAGCTGATGATGGAACTCACATCTCTTGTAGATTCTTAGATGAAAAGGGTGGGTGCAGCATGCATCCTGACAGACCTGGTGTATGCTATCTTTATCCATTTTCTAGCTGGCTTGAAAACGAAAAAGGTACAGCACGTGTTCATGCCACCTACCAGTTTACAGGAGATTGTCCTGGATTTTACTTGGCAGATACTCTGGATCCAATGAAAGATGAATTCAAGGACTATTCCAAAACAATTTATGATTACAACATGGCATCAAATAGAACCAATAGAGAAGGGTTTGGCTCTGTCAGTTTTAGTTAGGCCTTAGCTACTTTCATCAAGTCTGCAATTTTGATGTTCATTCCGAATCTATCTTCGTTCTTCTTCATGTAACGAAATATTGCAATAAAATCTGGCAATGCCTTGAAGAAATTAAAGTCCTTGTGAATTTTTGCTCGAACGAAATTAAACACTTTAGCATATACTTTGTAGTGCTCCTCCACTGCTTTCTCATATGCTTTGAAATCATTCATGTTTTCTAGGAATATCTCAACGCACTGCATTGATGGAATGATTCCTTCACCTAAAAGTGCATACACTGTTCCGATTGATTCGCCAACTCCAACTACTTTTCCTGAATAGTATGGTTTACATCTGTCTGGTGTTGCAAGTCTGATTGGTCTGCCCTTTGTTGCAATGACTTTGCCTCCGTGTTTTTGCAAAAATTCATCAGTTGCCTTTATGTGTTTTTTATTGTAATCCCCTGCTCCAATATGTGCCCATTTCTCTCCTAGTGGAAAATACCAAAAGTATCCAGACATTCCTGGAAACGGCTCTATGTAAAAGTCATCATAGGGAACGCCGTTTTCATATTCAATCTTATACTCGTATGTTGGTAAGAAGAAATCTTCCTTTAGCTTTGGCAGATAAACTCTGTTAAAGCCAGTACAATCAACTATCATGTCGTACTCTTTTTCTAGTTCTTCAAGTTTTGGAGCTTCACCATAAATTATCTTGGAATCTTTTATGAAATCTTTGATTAATCCTAATTTGTTATATGTGCACAATCCTTTCAATCCAATATCAAACTTTACGTCATTGCTCATTTTGACATGCATGTTTTTACCATCATGAATTAGAAAGTCATTAAAGTCTCTGCCAGTCTTTTTGCAAAAATCTGCCAGTACTGGTTTTATTGTTCCCCATGCACAAATCGAATCATGTTTCTCTTCAGTATTTCTTTCATAACCGACAACATTGTGTTCTGAATCCTTTAGTCTGGCCATGAGATAAGATCCTGCAACACCCATTCCCATTACTGCAATCTTCAAGATGTCTTGCAATTTCCTTTTGCCTAATAAATACACTATCTGCAAATTTTGCTAGTGTAAACTTGATTACCACTAGTAGCAAAAAGTAGTACTGATTAAATATGAAAATTCCATATTGATTGTGAAAGGTAAATCTTTCGTCTGATTACAATAGTTTCAGGCCTAAAGACAATCACTGTCATCAGGTAACAGATGTTTCTGATCTTAAGCGATGAGCTGTCATCAACACCCTTTCGGGAGTTGATCTTAATCTCATTCAACTTTTCATAAAGTTAAATTTGGTAACACGAGTTGTGTTATCATGGATACCTTTGATGCAATAAAGTCTCGTCGTTCAATTAAGAGTTTTAAAAATCACGAAATTACTAAAGATGAAATTAATCAATTATTGGAAGCTGCAATATTATCACCAACTTCATACAACATTCAAAATTGGAGATTCGTAATTGTAACAGAACAAAAACTCAAAGATGAGATATGTCAATTATCCTATGGACAAAGACAAGTTGCTGAATCTTCTTTAGTTATAGTGCTCTGTGCTGATTTGAAGGCCTGGGAGAAAAATCCTGAGCGATACTGGAAAAATGTTTCTGAAGAATCTCGAAATTATCTGGTTAACGGCATCAAGCAGGCATATTCAGGGAATGCTGAACTGGAAAAAGACCAGGCAATTCGCTCTTGTGGAATAGCTGCTCAGACCATAATGCTTGCAGCAAAATCAATGGGCTATGACAGTTGTCCTATGGAAGGATTTGATTATGGAAAGGTTGGAAAATTAATCAATCTACCTGATGATCACATTGTTACAATGATGGTAGTAATTGGAAAGTCTGCAAAAGATCCTGCATCACGTGGTGGACAATTACCACTATCTAATGTGATCTTTGAGAATTCATTCTAATGGAATACATTTGCAAAAATTGTGGAACAGGTTGTAGAGCATCTCGTGGCATTGGAAAAAATCATTAACTCTGTGATAAATGCGACAAAATTAAACAGAAACAGAAATACAAAAAGCCAAATTAAACTCAATACGCTTAACTTCATTATTCTTATACAAGATTTGTAATTGACTTTTATTTGTAAAAGATGCGATACCAAATTTCATGTAGAAACAGATAGAAAATTAATCTGTGTAGATTGTAAGGTTCAGTTAGACCTACTAGATAAAGAAAAAAGAGTCAATGATCAAAGAATCAAGAAACTTGAAGAACATAAGAAATCAGAATTGAAAAATCCCACATCAGAAGAAATTATGAAACGGATAGAACGTAATTTACAAATTGAGTATAAAAAACGTGATGGAATAATTAAAACGATGAATTCTAAAGTTAAATTCTAAACTCTATTGATTCACTTTAGTTTAAAAATTAATTTTTCACTAGACTCTCAAGGGATAATCCATAGTATGGTATATTGTCAGTAAATTTTTCGATCAGTTCTTTTTTTTAATTTGTACATCTCTTTTTGTGTTTTCATGTTTGTTAGATGCTTTGGGTTCTGATAATATTGACTTTGCAATTTCTGTACACCGATAGTTAATGGTTTGTCTTTGTTTTTTTGTTATCACTATAACCTGCCCTTTTAAGCTCGATTCTTCCTAGGTACTCCTCATGATTTGCAATATGTTGGGGTGCGACACTGAGGTATACGTCCAAGTAATATTCTATCATTTCGAAGAGGGGAATCAAAAACCACACTGCAAGTAAATCATGAGGTTTTGTATTATTCACGCTAAACTGATTTCGCGAGATTGTAGTATAATTCAGATCCAAATTATGAATTGAGAAAAATAAATCTTGATGTAAAAGACCAGGACTATCTGGATTTGAGCATCTGCATTGAAAAAGAGTTATCAGTTGAGGAGAATCTCAAGAATATTATTCGCTATCATCTCATCACATACCGAAATAGAGCAAAGATGAGAAATCAGAAACTAGTATAACTGATTTTCAAAATTTGGAGAAACCGACAATATTTTCTACAAGCTGTTTATCAATTTATCATATATTGTAATAATGTCTGTAAAAAATACATTGCAAAGAGCAATACCATAGAGGGTGGCAGATATGAGCAAGGTCAAAAACGATGTCCTGAATGTGAAGTATTCATTTCATGGGAAGGCCTATGGTGTCCTTGTTGTGGACGATTACTGCGAACAAAACCTCGGGCCAAGAAATTAAAAGGCCGATTGTCTCTTAGCCGTAGATAAAACTCTGAATTTATCAACATACTTAATTTCATAATTATTCCAGAAAACCAATGGGCAAATTAGTTGCAATAGGAATTGTAATACTTGTAATATTTCTAATAATGATAGGACTTTTTGTTTATTCTTACACTCAACTCTCAGTAAATCTGCATGATGTACGATTTCACAGCATTGATTGGGCTCCTTTGTCTTGGAATAAACTACTAAATCTTGGACTCAACTCTTACTGGGAATTGGTTTGGTGCTGCATTTGAGCTAATTGAGGGTGTGAATTTGAATTTGTTATTTGGAATTTTAAATAATGGCCTTCTTCCAGTATATATTCCTGATTTGTCCTATGACATTTTGATTAACGGAATTTTGATTGGAATGGGTTTCAGTGATGTAGATCTTACAATAAACCCTGGGCAAACAAAAGTAATCACATCATTTCAAAACATTCACAAAGACAGTATGGCCCCACTGTTTATTCCATAATAGAATCCCAAGGAGTAATAGAGATTAAGGTGAGGGGGATTGCGTATTTTCAATTCTTCGGCCTTAGCATTCCAGTTCTCTTTGAGTCATCAAGAAATATTTCAATTTATGATGAAGTACGAGAGCGAATCGATGAGGAAATTCAGAAAAACAAGCTGCAAAACTCTGTGATATCATCTGTTAACAAATCAATAGAGAGCACATTGGGAAGTATTGTAAATGATTTGTTTGGAGAGATAAATTGGAATTATCCTTGTCTGGCCAGAAATTTGTAGACTCTATCTACAAGGTCAATCCTGGAGCATACAGCTATATTGCATTTACTTTACCATGTGAGGCTAAAGTGGAAGGAGGATTTGCAGCAAGTGACATACTTGGAAATGACATTATTGTACTAGTTTTAGATGATTACAATTTTAATAAATTTGAAAATGATCAATACTTTACTTCATTTTATTACAGCAGTAATGTAAAGTCTGGAGGATTTGACTTGACTTTGCAAGCTGAAGATTATTACATTGTAATATCCAATCAATACTCTATGATATCAACTAAAACTGTCCAGTTTCAAGCAGTATCCCTTTGTGTATAGATAATTCTATATGCCAAATTCACATATAGTATTAATGGTATTAACTGACAAACAACGTGAACTGCAACAAGAACGCAGATTAGCAAAACTCGAAAAGCGCGTAGATGCTGATGACAAACGAGTTACAAAACTGGCAAAAAGAATCACTGCTTTAGAAAAACAAGATCTAGTTTGAAAAACAAAATCTAATCTCTAAACTCCGAGAATTAAGAGAATCTTTTGCACTATGGTATTGTGATCTGATGAATTTTCTGTTGATAAAAGTATGAGATCTTTGCCATGATACACTGTAATCCACTTTACGTTATCTCTGGATTCTACAGACCAGTTTGTTTTGCCTAGTTTTCCATCAAATACTCTGTTCATTTTTGCCTTGAGTAGTGCTTCACGATGTACCATCTTTGTCTCAGGAACTGTTAGTTGCGGGATTATTCCCTTTTTTCTGTCATATGCCTTGAGTCTACCGCATTTGCATAATATCCCTACAAATCTAATTGTCTGGTTAATGCTCAAAATTTCACGGCAAAGGCGATTTTCTGGTCTTAGTACTTGCACTATTTTGATTTATTTTAAAAAATTAGATGATGCAAAAACAATTTTCTTGACTAAATGGTATATTCCTTTCTGTTAGTTCGGGGTTTTTATGAGAAAGGCTATTCTAGTATTGTATGGTGCTAGTCTGGATTGGAATTGTGGTCGGAATTTTGCTTGTGGTAATTTTGATTGTAAAAGCTACCAAGACCAATCCCCGCGAAATTGCCGGAATGACAATGCGCTGTAAAAAGTGTGGGACTGAGACTGGCGGAATGACGTGTCCCAAATGTAACAAAACATTTGGAGTTTAGACTTGAAAATTAGATTGTATATTACATACGCTTAAGTTGATACAAAATTTAGAAATTTATAAACAAGATTAAAGTAATTTTTGGAATAGTTATTGGTGTTATTGTTCTAATTACAATTGTTGGTCATTTTGTAAATGAATCATATCAAAATTTTGAATCTGGCACAAGTGAGGAAAGTGATGAGGCAACATGGCAACTACAAAAAATATACCTTGATCAAGAGTGCCAAGAAAAATACATGGGTCAAACTGATGCCATGGAAGAATATTTTGATAGAGTCAAAGAAGAATAAAGATTGAATCCCCCAACTAAACTTGAACCCTAGATTAACAGTATGATGTTACAAATCATTTGGAATAACTATGTAGAACTAGGCAGTTTTTATTTTCCAGATTATTGATTTTATGTCGGCCTTGAGTCAACACAAAATCAATAATGGCAATCATTAGTTAGAATACATAGCACAAGTCATGGCTCTAGTTAAAAATAAAAAAGCATTTATTCAATCAAAATTGCTGGCTTGAATGGCCTTGCATGTCTTGCCTTTCCTTTAGGATCATAGATACCATCGTCTGATTCAGAAAAGACATCAATCTCTACACCGAACTCTTTCTTTCCAATATCTGACAATTCATTTGCAAGGAATTGTTTTTCATCAAACTCTTTTGTTTGTAGTTTGGTTTCTCTGATTTCAGTTGGTTCAGAGAGAATATCTTTGATTGTTTTCTGAACAAAGTCTGGAATCTTTTTGACATCTACAGTTTCGTGATTTGCAATCAATTCTTTCATTACAATTCCCATGTTGGTTTGACCTGTCATCACTTTTTCTAATATGGAATAATAGATTTTAGACTTGAATAAATCAGCTGTGTATATTGTAATTTTCTGTGGTGTAATCTTGGTTACCTTGAGAATGTTTGCAACATCATCAATTGTTGATTTTAACAATTCTTCAGACTGAATTGCATTGGCATCAAGACTTTGTGTTGAGAACTCTGGCCATGGTGAAGTTGACACCATCTCTGAGTGTCCTAGTTTTTCCCACATTTCTTCAGCTATGTGTGGTGCAAATGGAGATAACATTGCAACACGTGTTGAGTTTATCTGGTGTAATATTCCTGAAGTGTTTTCTCTATTTTTGGCTTTGACTCTTTTGTTGTACCAGTTCAAATCAGATTCAAATGCAAACAAAATATCATGTAGTGCTTCACGTAATCTCATCTTTTCAATTGCAGTAGTGACTTGAGACACCATGCTCTGGGCTTTTGATAAAATCCACCTATCTTCAGCTTCGAGATTATCGATTTTCTCAGGTTTTAGCCTTGAGCATTCATGGAATAATGATTCTAGCTTGTTTTGAATTCCTGAAACTGACTCTATGTTAAAGTCCGCATCCTGTAATAGCTCTGCTGAAATGATTATTGCCAATCTTATTGGGTCTGCACCATAATCCTGTATTGCTTTACGTAATGGAATAATATTTCCCATACTCTTTGACATTTTAGAACCGTTCATCAATACAGAGCCATTAACTACAATTTCTTTAGGCCAATTTTTCTCTGGAAATATTGCAACATGATTCAGTACAAAAAATGTCAAGTGGTTTGGAACCAAGTCACGTCCTGAATGTCGTGAATCTACTGGATAGAAATATTGGAATTCTTTTTTTATTTCATCGATGACATCAGCACACATTTTTGTAATTTCTGCAACATTACTTACATCACCCTTGTCCAAAAATATGTGATCAAAGAATTCCTTTGATAGATTGTCTGCAATTATGGTTCCATTGTTTACAAATTTTGAAATGGTATAGTATGCCATATAGATAACAGAATCTGACAAACTCTCTACAATCCAATCCTTATCCCATGGAAGTTTTGTTCCCAATCCATGCTGTCTTGCACATGCCCTTTCATGCAACCAACCGATGACATATTGGAATTCTGATTTTATCTCCTGTGGTAAAATGTTCATTTGATCAAAACATTTGGTAGCTAATTCCTTCCAGTCTTTGTCTCCATAGTTTAGGAACCATTGATTGTTTAGTACTTTGACTACACACTCTGCTCCACATCTGCACTTTATTGGTGCATTAGTTAGTTCTAGTAAAATATCTGCATGTTTGTTTTCAATTAGCCATTCTTTGATGGTATCTTTGGCATATGCAACTTTGATTCCAGAGAATTGCTCTGTGTTTTGTTTGAGTTTCCCACCGTAGAACTCTTTTCCATAAACTTCCTTTGTTACCTCTTCAAGTTTAGAATCATTTTGAGATGTAACTCCAAATTTCTCAACCGCCTCTTTTGCTGGATTCTCTCCATATCCTTCAGTCTCTATAATGGAGATAGGCACGATTTTACTCACTTGGGACGCCAAATCTGACTCTAGATTTGTCTTTTTGATGTCCTCTAATGCCTGATAGTCAAATGGTGCATGAGCAGGAACTGACATTACCATTCCAGTACCAGTTCCACTTTCAACAAAACTAGCAGGAAGCATTACAATTGATTCTTCTCTGTGGGGAACAGTAACTGTTTCTCCAATTAACTCTGAGCCCTTTATCTCGCCATCATATGTAATTTTTTTATCCAAAAATTCTAGCTTGTATGCACACTCTGCACTTACAATCCATTTCTCATTATCCATTGTAATCTTTTTGTAAACTATTTCAGGATTAACCCACAAATTCACAACACCAAAAATTGTTTCAGGTCGTAGTGTTGCAGTTGGAATGATATAATCACCGTATTTGAATTTAATTAAAATATATTCAGTGAAATCAGGTTCCACATCTCCTTGTGTATCATGTTGGGATACAGGATTCTGGTCTTTAGGACACCAACCAACTGGATGGTTTCCCTGAACGATTAAATTTTTCTCACGTAGTGTATTGATTTGCCATTCAATGAATTTAGAATACACTGGATCAATTGTTGTAAACTCTCGTCTCCAGTCAATAGAGTAACCCATCTCAATCATTCCAGTTTTAATCTCTTCATGGAAATAATCTGCAATCTTTACTGGTTCAACAAATGACTTTATTGATTCTTCAGGAACTGAATACAGATTTTTTAAATTCTCAATTAGTTCTACATCTCCAGATTCGACTCTTTTTGCCATGCCAAGAATTGGAGTTCCAGTGTAGTGAAACGCCATTGGAAACAAAACATTGAATCCTTTCATTCGATAAAATCTAGCATGAACATCAGCTAGTGTGTATGTTCTTCCATGTCCTATGTGTTGAGGTGAGTTGGGATACGGATATGCAACTGTAATGAATTTTTTTTGTTTCTCATTTGGATTTGTCTCAAAGTCCTTGTTTTGTATCCATTTACTTCTCCACTTATTCTCAATTTCTGTCCAGTTTATCTCCAAATTTCATCATCCTAAAATCATTGATTTTGCTTTGGCTATTGCCTGCTCCATTTTAGATGTGTCTTTTCCTCCACCTTGGGCAAATTTGGCACCCCCACCACCAGAACCTCCTAAAATTGAGGCTATTTCCTTGACAATTACGCTTGCATTAATGCCTGATTGCTCTCCGGCATACACCATAATCCTGACAGTTGGGCCTGATTCAAAAATCCCACAAAATACGCTGGTATCATCCTTGGCAACTAGTTTTTTTCCAAAGTTTAGATGAAAATACTCGTCATAGTTTTCACTTGAAGTAAAGTACAACTTGTTTTTGATGGAAATACCCTCTAGTTCTCCTGATTCTACAGATAGAATCTTTTCTAATAATATTGGAATCTGCTCTCTTGCCTTTTGTTTATTTTCTTCTCTTCTCTTTTCTAGTTCTTCTTTTGCTGCTGTTTCGTGCACTTTTTGTTTTGAAATTATTTCTTGTTGTTTTACATACTCAAATGCATTAGGACCTGAGACAAACTCTAGACGAACTACGCCATCTTGAATTCTTTTAGTCTTTGTAATTTTGATTAATTCAATGTCTCCTGTCTTTTTGACATGTGTTCCACCACATGCTTCTATATCCTTGTCTTCAATTGATACAATTCTTACAGACTTTACTGGAACAACACCTCCCTGGTAAATTCTAAATCCGTACTTTTGTTCTGCAGTTCCCCTATCAAAATATTCAATCGATACAGGATAATTTCCTTTTACCATTTTGTTTGCAGCATCTTCAATTTGTTGTACTTGCTGGTCAGTTAATGATGAATGATGAGTAATGTCTAATCTTGCATGATCATCCTCTTTGAATGCAGAGTGCTGCCAAATCCATGAACCAAGTACTCCTCTTGATGATGCGTTAATGATGTGAGTACTGGTATGATTCTTTGTAATGTTTGCACGTCGTGTTGCATCAACTATACATTTTGCTGTCTCTCCTTCTTTTGGAGTGCCATCTTCTAGCTGATGAACAATAATATCTGCATGTTTGTCTACATTAATCACATTAAATCCTGCAATGGTTCCATGGTCCGGCTCTTGTCCTCCACCTCTTGCATAAAACGAAGTTCTATCCAATACCACATGATGATCAAATACTTTGATTACTTTGGCATCAAACTCCATCGGGTCGTCTTTGTAAAACAGAGTATCAGTTTCAGGCAGTTCATCTAACGGTAATTCTGCAATTGGCTTTTTCTTTTCAGACTGATGCAAGTCTGAAAGTTTCGAGTAAAATGAAAATGGAATTTCTGCAATTGCATTAACTTCTTTGAGATATTCAGGCGTAATTCCGTCTGATTCGTATAGTGTGATGAGTTCATCTACAGATGGTACGCCTCTTTCTCTAATCTTTTCTGCCTTTTTCTTCATGTGGACTTTGGATTCCTCATATCTTGTAGATTCCATTTTCAGAATCTTCATGACGTCATCTCTTTTCTCATCTAATTCTGGATACGTATCTTTGAGATAATCAATATGGGTCTCAACCAAATCATCAATGTCTAATTTCAGATTTAGCTTGCTAATTGTAGCATTGATTCTTCGCAACATCATTCTTAGATTGTATCCTCCACCAACATTGCTTGGCAGTGCACCATCCGTAATTGCAAAAATTAGGGTTCTAAGATGATCTGCAATTAGATAAATTCCTTCTAGTGGGGTTATTATTTTGTTTAGTTGGTCGTCTGTTAATCCTGCTTTCTTTATTGCATGGCGTCTTACATCGTTGAGATCCTCATAGTCATCTAGTGCCTTTGCAATTTCTGTAAAGTATTTTCGTAAAATTTCAGAATCCGAATCAATTCCAATCTTTTCAAATAATTTCTGATTAATTGGACCAAAGCAGCAATCATAAGCAGTAGGTGTACCCATGGTAATCCATGCAAATCGCTCAAGGCCTGCACCCATGTCAATTACTCGCTGGTCTAATGTTGTGTGCTGTCCTAATTCTCCTTGAAATTCAGTAAAGACTGCATTTCCTAATTCTAAACCTCTGACAAAGTATTCAAGTGACGGACCAAAGGAGCCTCCTCCTGCCCAGACATCTTCAACAAATACCACTTCTTCTTTTTTAATTCCAAACTGATCAGTTAGTAACCTATAATCCAAATCAACGCATTCATCTTTCCAATATCCTTTTCCCTCTGGAATACTGTGCTGTCCAATCATACAGAAACTCGAAAAGTGTCTACCTGTTACTCCAACATTTTCCAAATCCTTGAATCTCAAGCAAGTCTGTGGAACTATTAGTGGATTTGCAGGAAACTCAAATACTACCTTGGAGCCCATCACTCTTTGAAAGTCCACAACTGATGCAATTGTAAAATACAAATCATCTCGCCATCTACAAACTACAGGATATCTGCTAACTGAGGTGTGATTATTTTTTACAAAAAACTCTTCTACTTGTTTCCATGCTTGGGTGTAATCAAATCGCTTAGTAGTTGGCGGTTCTCCGATGAATGAGTATATGTCATCAGCATCATCTGGACACAAATCTCTTCCTGAATTCAGAGTCCAAAAAAATCTCCCACATTTGGTACATAATTTTCTGACAAATCCCTGATCTTGGAACAATTTGACATTGTAATATCTGTCAGGATCTGATGAAAATTCTTTTAGAATCTCTTTTTTATCCAACGATGAAACTGCCCTATTCCGATATTAAGAATTGTCGATTAATAATACAACAACACAATACAAGATCTGATTAATTATGCCAGTTCCATACTATGTCATGCAAAGATTCCTTCCATCTCTTTGAAAACAGTATTCACAGTTCAAAAACCAAAAGGATCTGCAAATGTGCGTTAGACACATTCATGAAATTCTTCAAGCTCAAGTATAATGATTCTTGCATTGATGAATGAAAAAATGCTCCAGGTAATGGTAGAAGACTATGTTGTAGCTCTCAAAAAAGATGGGTTCCAATTATTTTGGGATTAGTTGGTTTTACCTCTCTTGAATTATTACTATATTCTGGTTTGTTTTTAGTTTAGATTATTCGTAATTTGTACTTAGATGACGTAAGCTCTGGGTATGAATGCGTACTCTATTTTTCAAAATTTATATCCTCTTTTTATGAAGAATGTTAATTTATTTTGTCCAGAATAGATATACTCAAACAAATATTATGATACCTGTGAAACCACCAGTGGGAGTACCTGGCAAGGATATTATGTACATTCCAAACTACTGTAGCAACTGTAATAGACATTTTTTGATTGATGAAGAATTTGAAAATCATAAAACAACATGCTAGCAGACTCCAAACTGTTCAATAGATTTTGAATTACTTACCTAGAGAAAAGTATCAATTGGATATAATGTGATCCGACTCTTCTAATCTTCCTTAAGATTATGAAATAAATAAAATTGTATTAGATCTTAAGACCAAAAACGATTAGTTGTTTGGTGACAGTTCTAATACTATTCTAATATGTTTCAAAATAGTATTTAGCCAATACTGATGATTTGTATGAACCAATTCTCAGTGTTGGTTATATTCAAAAATGAAATAGTTTCATTATGCAATGTTGTCAAAAATGATTCCTATGGACGCATTAATCTTAGGGAAGTTTACGATCTGGTAAACGATAAACTAAATTTGGCACACACAAGACAACATTGCAATTTTCAATTATTCTCATAATGTGAATTATTTTTACATTTATCGCAAATAATCTGAAAGTTTTCTTCATCAAATACTACAGACACATCAGATGAGAATCATCTTGAACACATACCTGTCAAGAATACCAAAACCTCTTATATTTTTGACATAAGGGAACGGTAACGATTCCTTTTTCATTTACTAATACTTCAGTTGGGAATGTTTCTTCTTGGTTATTGCATTTTTGACATAATCCTATCATGGAAACCTAGTGTGGAATTAAGGAGATTAGAATGGTTTCATTGAATTTTGGTTCGATCAAGGTCAACAGTTTTTCAGATTCAAAATTATCTACTTTTTCTGTAACACAAGACATGATTAAGGAACACTGAGTTTATTTGAGATTTAGTATCTGGCAACAAATAAAATCATTAAATCGATACTTTGCACTGACAAATAATACATTAAATAGAATACATAACGCACTCTTTTTATGTTTGGCAAGAAACCTACTCTAAAAGAAGGAGTACATGTTTTCTCCATCAAAAAGAAAGGTGAATTCAACGACTTTATCTTCGGTATAATCACTGGAGTAGACGGACGTAAAGTAGGAATCAACGGAGTAATTGTAAATCCAATTGGTCTGAAAAACAAGATTACACAAGGAAAAACAGGAGAGCGCTCCCGAGAAATACTAGAGTATCCAACTCCAGACAATATTGTATTGGCCCTAGTGTATAGAGTAGAGCATGAGAATTTTACAGGGATTTTAGATCTTGATGTTGACAAATGTGATATCTTGCCACCAAAAATTTATGCAATGCTTGATGGATGGATTCGCGAATCATTACCTGAATTTATCAATGCAGTTCTATCATTGCCCCAAGGAGCTGAGCGAGATGAGGCAAAACGAGTATTGCGAAACAGAATGGATACTTTGATTGATAAAAATCTCAAACGAACACTGTATGCTGTTTGTCGAAGTCTGAAGATTTTAAACTAGATTTGCAAATTCTAGGCATGATTTCACCATAGTTTTATATTATGCCCTAAGAAAATTTCGATACAATGGAATATGTTTACGCTGCTTTACTTCTTCACAAACTAGGCAAAGAAGTTAACGAAGCAAACCTCACATCAGTTGTTAAAGCATCTGGTGCCGAAGTTAATGATGCTCAAGTTAAAGCACTTGTAGCAGCCTTGGCCGATGTCAACATCGATGAGGCAGTTAAAGCCGCACCTGTAGCAGTTGCAGCAGCAGCCGCCCCAGCAGAGGTAGCTGGTGAAGCAAAGAAAGAAGAAGCACCTAAAGACGAAGGTAAAACCGAAGAAGCAGCCATGGAAGGATTATCCTCATTATTTGGCTAAACAACACTTTTTTCAATTAAATTTTTAATCTTTATTTTTTCAAGCTTGATCTTTTTCATTAATCTTAATTAGTAATTTCCCTCCACTCTATTGATTGGTAGATTTCTCTTTTCCAATAGATGGCTTTATCAGTATTTTAGATTACTTGGGGACAATTGCATTTGCAGTAACTGGAGCATCAAAGGCAATATCTTACAAAGCTGACATCTTTGGAATTATTATTTTGGCTACTGTAGTTGGAGTAGGTGGTGGTGTAACACGTGATGTAATCTTTGGACGATTCCCAACTGCATTTTCAGATCCAATCTATGTTACTCTAACTGTAATTGCAGGAGTTGTGATGTTTTTTTTATTTACAAAAATGAAAAAACAGATGAATGTCTGGTTAATTTTTGATGCAGTGGGATTGGGTGTATTTTCTATTCTTGGTGCATCAATTGCATATCAAATAGTCGGATTGAATTTCCTTCCAATGCTATTTGGAGGAATGATTACTGCAATTGGGGGTGGAATTCTAAGAGATGTCTTTGTTCGAGAAATTCCTATTGTATTTGTAAAGGAAGTGTATGCAATTGCATCAATTATTGGAATTATAATTTTTTATATGACATTGTCATCTGGGATAGAGATACAGCTTGCATCAATTATTGGAATTGTAGCTGCTACTGGAATTAGACTACTTGCAATGAGGTTTAATTGGAATTTGCCCAAAGTACGAGAATCTTGAATAAATTCTAGGATATCATGTAATTATTTCACTTATAATAGCATTTTCTAATAATTGAATTTTAACCACAATTATATTGTTCTTTAAATTTATTTAATAAAATTGTAAAAAATTAAAATAGTTTAACATGTTGAATATATTCTTGATAACGGTTACGGATTGTAACAACAGTTATTCCTGCAACTTTTGAAATATTTTGTTGAGACAAATTTACACCTGTTTTGATAATTGCCATGTATATCACAGTGGCTGCAACAGCATCAGGTCTTTTTCCCGCAGTTAGTTTTTTCTCTTTTAGAATATCAAAAATGTTCATTGCTTCTCGTTTAGTATTTTCAGGGATTTCTAAATTGTTTGCAATTTTCACAATACATTTGACTGGGTCTTGTATGGATGTAGTTAATCTAAGATGGTGGAACAACATTCTATAGTTTCGTGCAATCGAACTTCTACTTTCTTGAAGATTATTTGAAATATCTTTGATTGTTCTAGTAGCGTTCATTTCTCTACATGCCACATACATACAGGCTCCCACTATTCCTTTTATGCTCCTGCCACGAATCAGTTGGGATTTAACGGCTTTTCGATATAAATAAGATGATCTTTCTCCAACAGAATCAGAAAGACCTAATTTTTCTTTTAATTTCTCTATCTCGGATAAAGCAACTCTTAAATTTCGTTCAGAAGTATTTTTTGTTTGACTTCTTGAATCCCATAACCTCATTCTATTCATTGCTTGTCTTGTTTTGTAATCCAGAAGCTTACCTTTAGAATCACAATTAAATTTACCAATGACTGTAGCTAGCCCCATATCATGAAATCTTAATGATCTATTTTTTACATGAGTCTCAGTATTTGCTGTATTTCCATTGCTGACTTTATTGTCTTGTAAGATTTTATCTTGTAAAACTATACCACATTTTTGACAAATAACCTCATTTGTTTCAAAATCAGTAATTTCAATACAATCCATACATAAAGAATTTCCATCATATCTGCAAATTGCTTTTTCAGTTATAGGTTCCCTAACCATGAAAAAACTTCAGATAGTAATCTTGTAAAATCAAGTATCAGTCCTTTGACCAATACTCGTAGATATTTTTTTCCTTCTCGATTTTTCTTTGTAGATTACTATTGTGTGATAATAGATCATAATCAAATAAAAGTCGCATTTGAGAATAATGTACGTTTGTTTAGTTTTTTTGCTATTATTGAATAATTTCAAGGCGTTATGTGATAACAGTAATTTTTAGATATTATAAAATCCAATATTTTCAAATGGTAAAAACAACCAAACTTATCAAACAAAAAAATGGGGAGTATAAAATAGACATTTCAGAAGAGGATATTTCTGAACTTGGTTGGAGTAATGGATATGTTCTAAAAATTGACGTGAGGGATAATAGAATAGTCATTGAAAAATTAAGTGGGTTTATGGGAAAGTGATTTTGATTAAATCATTTAATGTCACATTGTTATTAAAAAGTAATGCAAAGAGATAGACTAACTGAATGGTTTGTTCCAAAATTTGGTTCTAGAAATTTTAGATTATCAATAGGAATTCTATTTTTACCCTATACTGGAATGATAATGTCATTTTCAATATTGGGATCTCTTTCAGTAGAATTTAGCCTTGTTCGATTAGTATCCATTTGTGTATTATATTTTTTTGCAATAGGTATATCTGCACATTGTCTTGATGCTTTAGGAAGTAAGAAAAAACCTTGGGGAGAAATATCCAAGTCAAAGCTTTGGCTTGCATCAATAATTTCTTTGATCATTGCTTTTTCAATTGGATTGTATTATGCGTTTTTAGATTCTTGGTTATTATTTCCAATAGGAATAATAGAAGGGTTTTTTCTTTTTGCATATAATCTAGAATTATTTCATGGTAAATTTCACAATAATATTTCATTTGTAATCTCATGGGGAGTTTTACCAGTTCTTGCAGGATCTGTAATTCAATCAAATGCCATGTCCGTTGAAACCATATTATTTTCTATACTTGCAGGTATTGTGAGCTATATTTTGATAATTACATCTAGAAAATACAAAGAATTAAGAAAACAAAATGCAAATTACCAAACATACCGTAAAAAGGAAATTCTTCTAAAGATCACAAGTTCTGTCGTAATATTTGGCACAATTTTCTTGTTTGCTTTAAGATATATTTAATTCAGTTAAACAACAAAATATTGTATGAATATGTCTTCAGAATATTTGTTACAGGGAATATTGGATGCCCCTGTAGGTCAAGTAGTCACTGTTCTTGGAGAGGTTCTTAACTGCAAAATACACCTACAAGTAGTAGAGCAAAATACTGTTGCACCAAATCACTTTGTGAGAAAGGTTGCAATTACTGCTCAGGGATTGCCAGTGATAAAAGCTGATGTGAAATTTGACTCTAGGATTTTACCTGAATTTATCATGGCTGATCTATTAAAGAAAAAACGTGGTATTGGGACTATTCTTAATGTGAACGGCATCAATGCTACTAGAAATGTCATATCATTGAATCGAAATCCAGATGAGAATAAGGTGACAAGAGAATATGAAATTATTCATAATGGAATAGTTTGGTTTACAATAACAGAAGAGATAAGACTAGGTAATCTTGATTCCTACAAGAATAGCTGAAGAGCCCCATGTCAAATCTTGCTTGTATGTCTTCATTCCATAATTCTTCATATCTTCTTCATATTCTCTTACCCAATTAGTATCTCTTATCATATGAGGTAGATCAATAAAGACCTGTTTCCAATTAGGGATAAAAAATCCTGCCAAAAAAAGCAGTTTAAAGTAAAAATTCCACATTTTTCGTACCAACCTATTTTTTGTATACGTGAAATCATGTAAAATTATTTTTCCACCCACATTAAGATGATCAATGCAGTTTTTAATCAAAACTTCATCTATGCAATATTTTGGCAAATATGATGCAGTAATACAATCAAATTTTTCGTCTAGATCAAGTTTTTCAGCATCCTGGTTTACAAAAGAAATATTTTCATATACAATTAATTTTTCCTTTGCTTTTTCAAGATAGTTTTGAGTAATATCGACACCTATTATTTTCACGTTTGGAATTTTTTCTACAATTTGTTTTGTTAGTATTACTGTGCCCCAAGCAAGATCTAACACAGTTTTCTCAGTCAATAATTGTTCAATAATTTTATGTTTCCAAACATTGTCTCTTGCAAAAGTAGTCAAGTATACTATTTTATCATAGGAATTAGCAGTGTTATTAAAAAATCTCGGAACAACATCTTTGGGATATTTTTTAAATGAAAAATTATTGAATCTTCAGTTCCTTCTTTGTTCTGAATTAGAACATAGGCTTTTATCATGATATATCTATGATTGTCCTGAAATCGTCATCAAGGTAAGAGTAGAACGTACATGCTCAAGTTTTCGAATATTCTGAGTAATTGTTTTACTAATTTTTTCTCTTTCAAAATTCTCGATTTTAACAACAATATCAAATGCACCAAAAGTGCCATGAATTTCTTTTACAGAATCCATGTGCCTCAGTTTTTCAATCACATCCATCTCAGTACCAAGATTGCAATTAACTAAAACATAAGCAGTATGCACAAATCAATTCAGCAAAAAAATATTTAAGCAAAACTATAAAAAAAATCAAAATTTGTTAAATTTATCCATTAATAACTAAATAATATTACATATTTTTTCACCATTACTTACATTATATGCAATTACAAGTATAGAGCAAATGGTAATTTGTCTTTGATATGAAGGGTGGGATTTGAGCATTGCCCACATTTTGGACGAATGATTTCAGCATCGTAGTCAACTTCACCAATAGCTTTACCACAGACAGAGCATGATAACGACTTTGTATCATATATATTCAAACCATAATTAGTTAGACGTCATCCTCAATAAAATGGCAGATCATGAAAATGAAAATTTATGAATATTCTAGTAAAAAATTAAAAAATTGTTTATGATTTTCCCAATACTGTTTTTATGTCACGATAACATGTTTTCTACAGATAGTAATCAACTAGTAAAAACATCAATGATGTTGGAACCAGAACATAGAGTTGTCCTTGGATAACTGCTTGGTTTTGATTACTATCTCATTTTTATGCAATTCACAACATTGATCGTTAATACTTTTAAAACTCTCGAAATATCTTGTCAAATTATTTCAAGATCATTCAATTTAGTCATAAAAATATTCAGAATAAACAATAGGTATAGTCTAATATTGAAGTTAACCCAATTGACTATACTGCTGATATTTTTGATGTTTCCAAATTCATCACCTTCCAGACTTACAAACAACAGATGATTATTTAGTAGAGGTACTGTGATTCTCTTGATTTTGTCATATGCAACAATTGCATATTTACCATTTCCAATCTTGGAGAATAATTCATTATGTTTTTTCTCGAATGCTATTCAATAAAATATTGCCATCATGATCACAAATTATTGCAATCCTGGAGCTTGGAATTTCACCTAAGATCATGTTGAGCAGTTTTTCTTCATTCTCATGGATACCTTGTGTGATAGACATTACAATTGAATATCATTAAAACAAGTTAATCTTGATGTTTGATTCTTTTTAGGATTGTTTGAAAATTACCTACTAGTATGTTTAACAAATTTTTAGATGATTATGATTCTTGTTCATTGACAACATGTAATGTCATACTAGTTTTGATGTTGGGTAATGTACGTATAGCTTTTATCAGAACATGCTCTAATGTAGTGTTATCAGAGGCCTCAATTTTACAAATAACATCATAAAACCCAAAAACCACATCAGCTTCTTTTACCTCAGGTATGTGGCTAAGATTTTTCAATGTTGGATACTCTTCTCCCTTATCACAGTGAATCACCACATATGCTTGTACAAGATTTTGTCTAAGCATAGCTCCAATTAATTTCTCAGATGCTTGAAATAATTCCCCTGATTCTGAACGAGTCAATGTTACTGTAGTGTGAATTTTTGGCATTTTACGTATAGTTCCAGTAACAATTTCCCGAATCTTCTCTTCAGAATCTGATTCCACTTGTACAATTACATCATAAAGTCCAAGCGTTACATGGGCTTCTTTTACACCATCGATTTTTTTCAGTGAAGTAATGACCTCTTTTTCAGAACCTAAATTACAGGTCATCATGACATATGCTTTTACCATTTTATTGTGCCTTCCTTTTCAAAAATGAAATATGCTTAAACATCACAACAATCACGTGATAATAGAATAAAAAGACTTCAATAGTGATTATTATTCAATTATATTTTCAAAGGTTTAATGGAGGCCTCAGAGTTTTTTCGTTTAACTGACTCCATAAGGGTTTCTTTTGAATAATCAATTCCATGCTCATTATTCATATGCTCCCAAAAATCAAAAACTATTTTCTCGGCATTTCCTTTGGAAACATAATTACATCCAAAACCATAATCGCTGCACCTAAAATTTGCCATAATATAACTATCACAACATAAAATAAAAAGATCATTTTAAAAATTCTAAAATTTGTTGTCTTTTTTGGATTAAATTGAATAATTGTAAAGAAAAAACAGAGTAAGTAATCATGTTTTTAATTTCATCCCATACATGGGATCAAAAATTCCATAATTCCCTTCTTCATTGATGCAAAAGATTTTATGATGTCATTGAATGTGGTAAATGCTTATTCTGTTGTCCAAATATGTCAAATATGATCTTGTTTTGTTGGTGATATGCTTGAATCGACAGTTCAGTCATTTTATGAGTAGTTTGTAGAATTGATTCAGATACATTTGGTAAAAATTCTACATTATTTGCAATTCTAGTTCTAGTGAAATAGCAGAATTTATCATGGTTTTCTAGGCATCAATATAATTTTGCTGAAGTTTCACTATTGATTGATGATATTTGGGAGTTGTTTTTTAGTTGCACCAAAAATCTGGCATTGCTTTTTTTAGAAATTGTAAAGATGTTTTTTAGTTCTTGAAGGAATTCGTTCATACATGTATCGTGAATCATGGTTTAGATAAGAATGCTTATTGAAAAACTAAACAGATATTCAAAAAACTATGCTGGAACAGACAATTTTTGTAGATAGTCATAATGAGTTCTCAAAAATTCCATAATTTTTCTATCTTCATTTTTGTCAATGGGGGCTCCATTTGCAAGAATGCTCAGATATTTTAAATCAGATTCTAGTAAACGGAGTGATTTTTTTATTCCCTCATCATATTTCATCCTCAAAAATTCTACAATGTTGTCCTCTATTCGTAAAATTTCGTTTTCTAAATTTTTAATCTCATTGTGAATGTCTGTTGGCATAGATAATCTAGCAATAATATTAAAGATAACTTTCATTATTTGATTTCTTAATTGATGTAAAAAATATCGAAAAAAAATAAACAAATGTTAATAATTTCTAAATCATGTTTTTATTTCTCAATCACATGTGTGGTCTGTAGTAATCAATCAAAGAAAACACCGATGGAAATCATAGTATCGATGTGCAAAGGGTCAAAGGATCTAAGTTTGTATGATTACTACGTTTTCCTAGTTTTTATTTTTATTCAAAAATATAGAGTAGAGGAATTAGTGGCATCACTGCGTGAGGGACTTTAGAATCACTCCACAGAGAATAGTTATTGTAGATTATCTCTTAAAGACTGAAGAGCATCCCAGTACTGAGTACATTCACAAGACAATTCAAAAAAAAATACCTCATGGTAAGCCTATCTACAGTATACAAAACCCTTGGTCTTCTAAAAGAGAAAAACTAGTCAATGAGATTGAAGTTGAAGGAGAGACAAGATTTGATGCTCATACAGATGAACATATCAACCTAGTTTGCATAAATTGCGGAAAAATTGAAGATATTGATGAGGATTTACTTAAGGAAATTCAAAGCAGGGCTGCAAAAAAATCAAAATATCTTATTGTAAAGGGCAGTTTTGAGATGTTTGGTTATTGTAATAGTTGTAAATCTAAATTCAATTAGTTTGGACCGCCTAGTTTTCAGAATCTTTTCCTTCCCACACAACTCTTTGTGGGAATGGAATTTCAATACCTGCATCATCTAAAGCATTTTTGATCACTTTGAGTAAATTGGGCATTACTTCAAGTAGATCATCACGTGGATACCAAACACGAACCAAAATGTTTACACTGTTATCGGCAAGCTCTGAAATGGAGAATTGTGGTTCAGGCTCCATTAGTGAATAAACTACATTTTTCTCAATCGCGTTTTTGATTACTTGAATTGCTTTATCGATATTCTCTCCATATCCTATACCTACTGTTACTTCACTTCTTCTTACTTCTGATAGATTAAAGGATCGAAGATTTGATGTGAACATTTTTTCATTCGGAATTCTAACAACTGTTCCATCAAATTGCTGAACTTTTGATGAGAATGTACTGATGTCAATTAATTTGCCCATTACATTGGAATCTACTACTTCAACATTATCCCCTTGTTTTACAGGCTTTTCAATTAGCAAGAACACTCCTGATATCATATTTGATACAACTGATTGTGCTGCAAATCCAATCACAATTCCCAAAAATCCAGCTCCTACTACCAAACCACCAAGATCAATTCCTTGACTTGCAGTTGCCGCCATAAGGAAGATGATGATAATTCCATAATAGATTAACTTGTTCAAAGTTTTTACAGTATGGATTGGCATGTCTGGTGCAAATTTTTTGTTGAAAATCATTCGAACTATTCTTGCAACAATTACACCAACAAAAACTAGAATTACAGTAATTAACATACTCCAAATACTAACACCTTCAATCAGTTGAGTGTCTAAAATTTCAAGAACCATCTAATCAAATCCCTTTTCCATGCTAAATGATTTATTGTCTTTACTGTCTGAGTATGAAACTAGTTTCCAATCTTTGTCTTTTTTAGTATATTCTTCTCGATTTATCTCGATAATCTCATTATTGTTAACTGATTTTATAATTCCTTTGATATCATCAATATGAACTTCAGAAGAATCCTTCGCATAGTAGATTGTATGTTCAGTAATGGGAAATACCAATTTTCTTACAAATACTCCGTGTTCTAATTCATTGCTTAAAGTAACAATCATTTTTGCAAAAATATATGGGTCTGAATCTTCTTCTTCTAATAGTTTCACCTTTGAGTACATGCAAAGATTTCCCTTCTCAGGAGTCCCATACAATGCAAATCTTGAATGCATTGGCTCACATGTAAAACAATCAAAAAGCTCTTTTGAGTCATCACTTGAATTTATTATAAAAATTCCTATCTCCATTGGAAATTGAATTACAACATTTACTGTAGATTTTTTTTCTACAAAAATAGATTCAGCTAAACGGAGAAATATTAGATCATTTGTTTTTTTAGCTGGAAGATGAAGGGGTAAGACTGGACACAGTTCAAGTTGTACGTTTTTACTTGAATTTGGAATGGATTTTTTTACTTCCTGATTTTCAGAATTCTTTCGATAATATGACAATCTGTCATCTGATTTTCTTTCTATTTTGATTTCTGTCTTGGGTAATCTTAATTCCAATCTCTCTGAGACCTCATAATGGCCATAGCCAGAATAATCCTCGTTTTGGATATTCTCCATTTTTAATTCGCTCCAATATTGAAGATTTTTTTGCTGTAATAACGGTATTGATTTGAAATAATATGATGTAATAAAAATACATAAGAAATGTGGCCTAAGAAGGCATCATGTAATTTTCAAATGTTAAATATATGCTAAATGCATTGTTGATGAATTAATGAGCCAAACAAAAATTCCTGTAAGTAAATTCATGATGAAAAATTTTAAATCTATTTCTTCTACATGTACCATTGAAGATGCAGCCAAAATATTTTATGATGAGAATATTACATCTTTGATGGTTTTAGAAAATAATGCTTTCATTGGAATCATTACCGAACAAGACCTTACTGCAAGTACATTGGTGTTTGGACATAAAAAAGACACTCTCGTAAAAAACATCATGACTACGTCTTTGGTATTTGTAGAATCTACTATTTCAATAATGGATGCTGCAAATATTATGATTGAAAAACAAATTCACAAACTCCCAGTTATGGAAAATGATCAAATAGTTGGATTGATCTCAGCCACTGATCTCATGATTCTCTTTTCTATGATTAAAGAAGAAGATCTTGTAAAAATTATTGGTGCTCAAGCTGGAATCTAAAATATTTGGAAATATATTCCAAGTATAAAATAGGCTCAAAATTCACCCAATTTTTTTAAAAAATAGATGAAAATAATCTAGATTGATTCTAGATTATCTCCTAGTGTATTTATCACCTTGAAGATTTTGACATTATAGTCACCTTCAAAAAAATGGATGATATTGTCTTCATCTATTGACAGCAATCGGAACCTGTACTCAAAGGAATTATCTCCTTTCAAGCTAACCTGCGCAACATGAATAGGGACGTCTTCATCGGCTTTGAAGATTTGAATAATCACAGGGTATCCTTGTGAAGGATCATTTACTTTACCTTTGATTGTTCCCCAAGGAAGTGTATTTGTTTCAGGAATATTCATGGAAAGACTCGTCTTTTCAAGACTTGTCTCATCATCAAGTTTCATCACTGTAGTTTGAGTTGATTCTGCAAACGCAGAAACGTCAAACATTAAGGAAGACAAGCTCAACATCATTCCAAAAATACATGATGTTGCAAAACTTTTTACGTTTCCTGTTTTCCGTTTCCTCAGTATGTCTGATACAGAAACTACACTCATACTGATGTGCCACACCTCACTAGATGGCCTCTTCTTGATTTTTTTTGCTTTACAAACAAATCAAAATCATCTAGCATTATTTCATTCTCATATTGAAAATTGATACTATCTGAATTCTTGATTTGTTCGATGTGGGCCAGCAGCGAAGATGAAAATCCACCCTTGGAAAATTTTTTTTTGTTGGTAGGTTTCATTTAATCATCTCCTCCACACAATCTTGACAATGCAACTGAACAAGATGGGTCGGCATCTTGTTGGACACAATCTGGGCATTTGAAAAAAAATATTGTGTTTGCATTCTAATATCTCTCCTCAAACAGAACCCATGTTAGCCCCATCAAATCCTCGGTGGAGAAAGTAGGTGTCTTATCTTTATGCAAGGATTTTGACACTGCTTTTACAGGGTTGCTTGCAACCTGAGTTTTGGATGGCGAGTGTTGCCAATTGTGCATGGTTTGCTGTTTCATGGAATTACTGAGGCTGAGTTATATATAATAAGAGATACCGTATTACGGTATGCCTTTTGAATCAGATTCTGTATTGGGTAACTTGCAAAACTACAAAATGTATTTGCGACCAAATGCCCATATTCATTATGGAACACCCAGTGAAAAGAAATCCAATCTGAATAAACACCAACAAAATGTTCAAACTCTATTAAAAATAATGAGCAAAAATGAGTCATTAACTACATGGGATTTGGCAAAAATTTCAATTCCTAATGACATGGCAAGATTACGTGAACGCGAAAAAATTTACAGACGATTACTTGTTGGAAGAAAAGACAACGAAAAACATTCCAATGGAATTTTGGATTTAGGATTAGCAATCAAAGATGGAAAAAGTCTCAAAACTGGAATTGCTGACAAGTACAGATTATCGTTGTATGGAATTTTGTATTGTATCGATGTATTGAATTTTTCTAATAATGAAATCGATAAAATTGCAGAAAAATATTCCAGGGTCTTGCCAAAAGTTTTTGGAAAATGGGGTTATCTTAAATCAAAAATAGGTGACAGGATTTATGGAATTAAGTTATTAGCAAATGGATTGCTTGCAGACAATCCTCAAATTCAAGTCCAACCGGGAATTCCATTTTACGAATTAATGTCATACGTGCACATAAAATACCAAAGAAATTTTGAATCCATTTCCGAAGAGCAATTGGCAGAGCAGATTTCGTATTGGTTTTATACTAATTTATTATACAATCCAATTGGAAAAAATAATTCAAAATCCAATGGGATAAAAAGTTTAGATGTTGTCTTTGATGATGATTCTTATCTAAAAAAATGGTTTCTGATTTTTTTTAGAGATGCAATTAAATATTATCAGCAAAGATATAGCATATTAAAAAAGTCAGACGTTAAATGAAATTCTAATTTTTTGATTTTATGATGCTATTTAATTCATTTAGATCAAATGGTTTTGTAAGTAATCCAAACAATCCTGATTTCATTGCTTTCTCAAACTCTTCGTTGTTAATTGTATATGCTGATGTAAAGACTATCTTTGCATCTGGATTATCTTTTTTTATTTTAAAAAATGCTTCATATCCATTCATTACAGGCATCTTCAAATCCATTAGAACAATATTTGGTCTTGATTCTTTATATTTTTTTATGGCCTCTTCTCCATTTTTGGCCGTGATTACATCATAATTTTCATACTTTAACATGTATTCTGTGGCCTCCAAGAACTGAATATCATCATCTACTAAAAGAATGCGAAAATTTACCATTGTTTTCTCCTTTTTTGATTGCTAATCAATATTGCTTGAATGGTCATTTTGGTAACCTGATTGAGAATTTCACCGGATTTGTAGTGGCAAATATCTCACCCTTGTGTTGTTCTATGATATTTTTGCAACTAGAAAGGCCTAGACCAGTTCCTTCCAATTTGGTAGTAAACAAGGTATCGAAGATACGTTTTAGATCCTTTGATGGAATGTTAGGACCTGAATTCTCAAACGCAATTGTAACATAAGAACTAGTTTCATGCATATTGATATTGATTTCTCCTTTTGTATCTCCAATGGATTGAATTGCGTTTAGTATGATGTTTACAAATACAATGAGCATTTTTTCATGATCAAATTTTAACGTTACATCATTTTTTGGTGTGATTATCGTAATGTTTTCTGGAATAATTAATGTATCTATTGCTTCTTGAAGAGTGTGATTGATTGAATATGGTTTAAGAACTAAAGGAGTTGTTCTTACATAGTTTAACACTTCTTCAATTTGATGGGAAATTCGACGTACAGATAGATTTATTCGCTTGATTTCTCTTGAAATGATTTCGTTATTATCATTATTTTCTTTTTCAATTATCACTCCTGCATTTTTTATTGTGCCCAATGGGTTTCGTATATCATGTGCAATGTTTGATGAAAGCTGCCCAATAACTGTTAATTTTTCTTTCTTGAAGCTTTTTGAGCGTTTAACCAAGAATGCTAACAAAACAATTATTGTAGATAACAACAAAAAAACGGTTTGAATCTTTGTGACAAAAATTATTTCATCAATCTCTTTGTTAATTGATTGGGTAGGAGTGACCACTGCAAATATGAATTCAATTTTACCATTCACTGGAACTGGTATTCCTGTGCTAATTCTCTCCCCAATATCATTATTCAAAGTGAAAATTACTGTGGAAAGGTTTCCTTTGAGTATAACTTGGATATGATTATTTAAAAAAGAAGGATTGATAATTTGTTGTTGAATTTCTTCTTCAAAAAAATTCTCTCCTATATTTTCAGTGGCTGGATCAATCAATATAACATGATTTTCATCCATGACCATCAAAAATTGAGATTCTATATCGTAAATGTTTCCATGTCTCTTGAAAAATTCGCTTGCTGCAAATGTTACTAAGAGCATTCCTGATGGCTTGTTTGTTTCCTCATTAATTATTGGAAAAGTGATTGCAATTTCTGGCTCATCAAATAGCAATGTGTTAATTGACAGAATCCTTGGCTCTGAAATCAAACCATTCTTTTCTGAATCAATTAATTCGGATAATCCCTTAACTTTGGCACCAATAAACGAATTGTGACTTTTACTAGCTTGAGACAAAACTGTGAAATCTTCGTCAAGTGCAAGAATTTGTGCAGTAGGAGAGATAGAATTGAGACGAATAAATGCCTGGGCAATTAATCTATTCGACTCTACAGTTCCAATGTCTTTTTGTAGTTCACTTGATTTTGCCAAGTTATCCAATTCAAATATTATTGACTCCAATTCCGAAGTTATGTTCTTGGATATTGATTTTGCAATGATTTCTTGAATTTCAATCTGATTTTGTATGATTGATGTTTTGATGTTTTCTTCTTCTATGCTGTAAATTTGAATCGTGGCAATAACTAGTGATATGATGATTGCAAAAATGACTCCATACCATGTCCATTTTTTTTTATTCACTACTACTGATAAATTACCGTCTCCTAATTAATTCCACCAAAATTGTTTTGAGTCTATATTGAAAATTAAAAGTAAATAGGTTTATGCTGGTGTGTAGTCTTTTGCTTGGCCTGCAACTGCTTTTGCATGTGCATCTGCTTTTTGCAAGATTTGCTCCTTTGTCTCATCTGTCATAAATCTTGACTCTACTGATAATGAGTGAGCATATTGGGCGGCCTTGCTGAGAATCTGTGAGATGTTGTCTGTAGTAATGTATGCTGCCTCTATTGATAGTGAAACTGCTTCTTGGTGGGCTTGTCCGAACTGTGCTCTTATCTTCTCAACATCAATTACCATCTCTTTTTCTGCATACGTAGTGCCTTCCTCAAGTGCTGAATAAAGTGAAATTCCAGCCTCTACTGGTTTGATATCTAATTTACCTAGAATTGATGCTAATTTCTCATTGATTGCATCACCTTTTAATACGGGTGTACTGTCTTTTGCAATCCAAATTGTTCCTTGATCAATCTTTGTTGGAATACCAGCTTCTTTGAATTCTGTAAGCATTGGTCCTGGTGCAATCCCTGTGTTCTTTGCAGGTACGACAATATCGATACTTGCAATGTCTCCCCCTCTTGCTGCCATCATTACTTTGTTTTTAGCTAAAAGAACATTGAGTTTGAATGGTGACATGTTTGTAAACAAGAACATGCATTGACCTTCAAGCTGGTCTGCAATCTCTTTGATTCCTGGAATGTCAATTGAGTTGAGTGCTTTTTGTGCAACCTTGTCTTTGATTGCAACAAACTCTACATTACCTTTAAGAACTTTTCTTAATGGTAGAATCTGTGAAGACCGTACCTTGTTCATTTTGATGATTGCAACTACTTTGTATTTTCTTGGTAGCTCTTGTAATTGCTGATACATCTGAGTTTTTCTTTTAGGATAAGTAGTTCTATTCTCATGCAAATTTCTTTCTAACCTCTTGAATTTGTTTTATTGGCTTGCCCATTGTAGTTTTAATCATAACTCTTCTCATGTTCTTCTCACCATTTGGCAATTTCTTTTCAATTGCATTTAGAACAGTGTGTGCATTGATTGCCAAATCAGCATCATCCATAGTTTCATCTCCAATCTTACATGAAACAGATAGTGATGCTCTTGTTCTTACTTTAATCGATGATCTAAATCTTGTCAAAAATGCATCAATTGGTGCATCAAAAGGAACTGGTGTTGGCATCTTTCCTCTAGGACCTAAAAGTTGACCCAAAGTTTTTCCGACTGTTGGCATTACTTTAGTATCTGCTAAAAAGAAATCATATTTGTTGATGAATTTTCTAGATTCTCTTTTGTTAGCTCCGAATTTATCTAATTCTTCAGTTCCAATTACAGAATCTGCGTTTGCCTGTTTTGCTTTCTGGCCCATCTCACCTGTTGCCATTACACAAACAGTAGCTGGTGAATTAGTCTTTGGAAGCTGAACTACTTCATTTAGTGCAAATCCTTTCTTTACATCAATATCTTTGAAATTAGCAATTAGCTCAATTGACTGCGTAAACTTTTTCTTTTTTGTAGCCGCTTTTGCCTCTTTGATCATATCTACTAGCTGAGACTCTGTAATCATTACGAACATTTTCAAAAAAGCCTACTTAAAATCGTTTAGAGATTGCAGTTTTTAGTTATCGATATTTTTAGAAAAATTACAAATTTTCAATTAAATCTTGTAAATCTAGACGAATTATTTGTAAAAACCTACATATATTAAATCATAAAATCTTTTTTCAAATACGTTGCATCGTTTTGACGAACTAGACATGAAATTACTTTTTGAATTAACCAAGGATGGCTCGATGTCTGTTCCTACACTATCTAAAAAACTCGGAATTAACGCATCAGTGCTGTATAGCCGAATCAAGAGATTGATGAAGAAAAAACTAATCAAAAAATTCACAGTGGAAATAGATAACTCTCTTTTGGGAATTGGTGTCAAGGCCTCAATTGGAATCAACAGGAATCCAAAACACAAGGATGAAATTCACAAAACATTCATGAGCATCTCAGAAGTTGCATCTATCTCAGAAGTCACCGGTAGATTTGATATGATCATCCAGGTTTATGCAAAAGATCTTGAGGCTCTTCATACTATAGTCATTGAAAAGATTGGCAAAATTCCAGGCATTCAAAGTTCTGAAACTTTTGTTGAACTACAAAAAACCGATAAGGATCCTGTCTATCTTACTCAAATAATCTAGATATTGAACATTTAACTCAAATTTTAGGTCCTCAGTTAAAACAAAAAAACTCAAACTGATTTTTTCTATTAGAACCAAAAAGGCATGCCACAAAAAAATAATCATTTCAATATAATACAAGAATCTAAAGATAATCTCTCAACAACATTAATTCATAACCACTCTAAAAACAATCAGATTCAGAATCCTCCAAAAAACAAATACAAAAAAGCATTAGCAATAGAGAATTTGAAACAATTCACCTGGGAAGAAGTTGCAGTATTGTCCTGGATTCTACTAGATAAGGAGGAGGCCTTCTAATTGGAAGTAAAACAAATGAGTCTTTATGATGAAATCTGTAAAAATATGTGTAAAGTACTTGAAATTAGATTTGCAGTAATGGTAAACAAACGTGAGCGAAAGATCTCTGAGTGTAAAACCCAAACAATTCCTTTAGAAAGTGATGAACAAAAAATGAAGATGCTGTTAATGGAAACAACACTTGATTTGTCAATGAGAAAAGAATTTGACAATTCATTTGGAAAGATATCTGCTATTGTCTCAGTTAGAGAAAACACTACTATGATTACAATTCCATATCCAGAAGATTAACTGCTGTTGTCCGTTGAACCTGGATTGGATACTAATAACACAATTCAGACTTCATACCATTATCTTGTTACTACAAACCCTCATCAAGATAAATCTAGTTAAAATTCCTCAAATAGATTAATTTTCTAAAAATTCGGTGTATGGAATTGCCTGATGAGTCATGTAGAAAATGTGGAAGCTGCTATTGGATTATTCGTTATGTGGTAAATGCAAGGGCCCTACACGATTAATTTGTAGAATTTGTGAAATGATTACTACTGAATGATATCATGTATCTATCTGCTTCAAGATAATAGAGCATGATGAAAAAACTATCAAATTTTCTTTAATAAGAAAATGGGAAACAACTAATTAATTCATGATTTAGAGTTTGTTTTTTGATTCTGTATTTTCATAATGGCTGTCATTTATGAGCACATTATTTCTCGAATAATCCACATCAATTGCAATGATTACTGGTTTGTCTTTGATTTTTTTTGCATCATCCAAAGTCTTTGAAAACTCCTCGGTAGATTTTACTACAAACCCAACTGCACCAAAACTTTCAGCCAAAGTGATGAATTCCGGATTGTTAAATCTCGTAAAGAAACTTTTGCCAAACTCATTTTTTTGTTTCATTGAAATCATTCCCAAATCAAGATCACACCACACTACAGTAATAATTCCAAGTTTAAGACGAACTGCAGTTTCAAGTTCTTGAACGTTCATCAAAAATCCTGCATCCCCACACATTGCTACCACATTTCTGTCAGGATGGACAATCTTTGCTGCAATTGCTCCAGGAAAAGCAAATCCCATCGAGCAAAAGCCATTTGGAATTATGCATGTGTTTGGTTGATATGTTTTGTAAATTTTTGAAATCCAAAGCTTGTGAGCACCAACATCAGATAATACTATGTCGTTTTCACCCAAAGCATTTCGAACATCAATAACTAATTTTTCAGGTTTTATTGGAAATGACATGTCATCACTAAATGAATCTCGTCTTTCATCTACTTCTCTGATAATTTTTTTAAATAATTCAGGAATTTCTTTTCGTGGAAAGATGTCTAATTCGGGGTATGATTTTTTTTGGATTTCTAATTCATCTAATATTGCATCTACTGCATATCCTATATCTGAAACTATTTCAACTATGGGTCTGTAATAGGTATAGACTTCAGACGGAGTGAAATCAATATGGATAATTCTCTTGTCCAAATTTAGATTCCAATTTTTAGGACTGTATTCAACAAGATCAACTCCTACTGCAATTACTACATCTGCTGATTTCATTGCAAGTAAAGCATGATCTGCATCTTTGATGCCGATTGTGTGCAAATGTAGTGGAGAGTCATCTGAAACAATTCCTTTGCCCATAAACGTATTCATTGCTATAATTCCTGTTTTCTCTACAAATTTTCTGATATGTTGACTGGCATTTTCTCGAACACAACCATTTCCTAGTAAAATGATGGGATTTTTTGCTTTAAGAATTAAATGTGCAGCTTGTTTGATTAATTCTTCATTTGGCTCTGATCTATAGATGGGTTGAGGTTCAATTGGAGGAATATCTGCCTCTCGTTTTGCAATGTCTTGTGGTAATTCAATATGTACAGCTCCTGGTTTCTCTTCAAGTGCAATTTTGAATGCACGTCTAATAATTTCTGGAATGTTTTGCGGATTACGTATTGACCAATTCCACTTTGTAATTGGTTTGAACATTGTAATTGCATCCATGTTTTGATGAGATTCCTTGTGTAATAGATGCGAATCTGTCTGTCCAGTAATCGCAAGTAATCTTGATCTATCCATGTTTGCATTTGCAACACCTGTCACTAGGTTAGTTGCACCTGGGCCTAAAGTTGCTAGACACACTCCTACCTTGCCTGTTAATCTGCCATAAACATCGGCCATAAAGGCAGCTCCTTGTTCATGTCGAGTTAAAATAAATTTAATTTTGGATTCTGATAATGACATCATAAAATCCGCATTCTCTTCCCCAGGTATTCCAAAAATGTATTCAACACCTTCGTTTTCAAGGCATTTTACAAGCAAATCAGAAGCTTTCACGCCAATCCATTTCTCCTATCTAGGCTTTAAACAATTCTTTTTTTACTAGATCAATTCTTGTGAGAAAATATTTACAATAATTGAATAAAATAACTAATTCTTTGAATTCAAATTTGCTGGACTACCAGAATTACACAGTAGTTGCATTAAACAAACTGTAGTTAATTCTTACAAAATAACACTAAATGAATTTGTTCATCAGTAGTGAAACCAATCACGAAAATTATTGGATCCTGCAATCCTCAATCTACCTGAAAGCAATCCTGTATTTTTCTCTGAAACTTTTCTAACGTGAAATAACATTACATCCTTTTTGCCCCAAGACAAACCCAAAGATGTGAATCGTAATTTGTCCTCCAAGATTTGTATGTGTTTGTCGTTGTATAGAGATGGTTTTGACATATTTTATTACAATTTATTTGAGATTAAAAAATCTGATGTTTAGGAAATAGGGTTTATTGAAATTTTGAATCCCATTTACCTTCATTGATTTCAGATGTAATCTCTTTTGGAGTCTTTCCTTCTACTTTGACTCCCAATGCAAGGCATGTGCCGATGATTGTTTTTGCAACTGATTTTAATGATGAAGCATAAGATTTCTCAAGTTTTGTGTTTGCTACTTTGATTACTGCATCCATTGTGACATCTCCTGCCCACTCAGTACCAGAAGCTCCTGAACCCTTTTGGATTCCTGCTTCTTTCATGATTAATGCTGCAGCTGATGGGATGCCGATTTCGATATCATATTTTTTAGTATCTGTATCAACAATTACTGTAACTGGAACTTTCATTCCCTCAAAGTCTTTTGTTTTATCATTGATTGCTTGAATAACTTCCATGATGTTGACACCTAGTGGTCCTAATGCTGGGCCTAATGGTGGACCTGCTGATGCTCCTCCGCCAGTTACAAGTGATGATACTTTTTGTTCTCCCATGTTAAATCAAACTCAAATTGAAAATTTAATCCTTCCTAAGCCTCACTTGAAAGTTTTAGATAATTTGCGTCTACTGTTACCGGTAATTGGTATGATGCATCTAGTAAAACCACAGTTGCCTCTTCTTTGTCAACATCAATTCTAGTAATTGTTGCTTTCATTCCCTTGAATGGGCCTCCTGTAATTTCTACTATATTATCTACTGCTAACTGTGAAACTGTTGATTTCTTAATTAGATATCCTTCGATATCTTTGAATTCTAATTCTCCTCTCAATTGACCGCGAATATGTCTTACTCCTTCAACTGCCATGTATGCATCACTCGGATTGATTGCTTCAATTACGACATATCCCTTTAGATTATCTACTAGAAGTACTGATTGAATGTTAATTTGATTAGCGTTAGCTTTTGCTTCTAATAATCGCATTACCACTTTTTCTTGTCCTCCAGTGGTTCTGATTGCAAACAAATGTGATTTTATTTCTTCAGACAATTTTACCGTCCAAATGTAATTACCGAAAAGACAAACTGTATGGTAAATCCAATTGCTCCAACTCCTGCAATTCCCATCAAAACTAGTCTGAGGTGCTGTTGGTACTCATCTTTGTCTGGTTTTTTAGCCATTTTCATGGTATTTGCCATATTTTTCAAAGTCTGCCTAGGGTTCATTGGTGGAAATTAATATGGTGTCCTTATATTCCTTATCTCATGGAACTGTTAATTGTGTATCAAGATGACCCCGCAGGTCACAACATGGCAAAATTTCTTTCAAAGGAAATGACCAAAGACGGTGATGTTTTTCATGGAAAATATTATGACCTGGTAATTATTCCAACCCCTGCCATTTCAGCTGATTGGCTGGAAGAAAAATATGATTATGATGGATTTGTTTTTTTGTCAAAACATGCTGCAGAATCTGGCCAACTGGCTTTGACATGTCACAGCACTGGAAATTTCTCTGAAGCAAAGTTTGGAGGAAATGACAGACAAGTTGCAATCCCTCATCCTGATCTTCAAAAGGCATATCTTCAAACATTAAAAAAAAATCACTCAAAGTTTTCAGAATTTCAAATAACTATAGAGGCAACACACCACGGTCCAACTGCATTGAAAAAACCATCAATATTCATAGAGATAGGCACCACTGAAAAACAATGGACTGATGAATCTCTATGTAATTCTGTTGCAACTTTGGTTCATCAAGTTCTTTCACAGCCAATTCATGAAAATCCTATGGCGATTTGTTTTGGTGGAACACACTATCCTTCAAAGTTTACAGATGAATTACTTGATGGAAAATATGCACTTGGAACGGTAATTCCAAAACATGCATTAGAGAATCTTGATGAAGAACTATTCTCTCATATTCTCTCACAAAACAAAATGGCAATTGCTGCACTTTTGGATTGGAGAGGATTAGGATCTGACAAGCAAAAAGTACTTGACTTGCTTGAATCAACAGATCTTGAGGTAATCAAACTTTGAATCTTGAACAAAAAATTTACAAAAAATTACTTGAAGTGCCAAAAGGCCAAATCACAACTTATGGGGAATTAGCAAAAGCTGTCGGATTAAAAAATGGCCAAAGAGTTGTTGGAAAAATTATGAACAAAAATCCATACCCTGTAATTATTCCTTGTCATAGAGTTGTAATGTCTACAGGCAAAATAGGTGGTTATGCATATGGGAAGCATATCAAAACAAAGATGCTCAGTGATGAAGGTATTGGGATTAAAAATGGTAAAATTGTGAATTTAGAAAATACTGTTCATCGGTTCTAATCTTTTCTCTTTTCTCTGATTTCATCCATTAACAGTCTGAGGTGTGCCTTGTTTCTAACAGTATTTCCTCCGACTTTCTTGTAGAGTGCCCAGAATTCTGGATTGGTTAAATCTTTTCTGTCTTTTGCAATCTTTAGTAATCTTCTCAATGAACGAACTTTAGCGACATAAACTTCTTTTTTACCAACTCTTGCACCATTTCTACCTTGCTTTGATCCTTGAGTTGTACCTCTCTTGTTTTTCTGGTCTTTCTTGAATTGCGCTCTTCCTCTAGATGTACCTACAAATGGTTTGATTTTGATTGTATTTGCAGTAATTAGACTTCGGATGTTTTCTCTAGTAATTGCATCAGCAATATCATCTAGATGATCAGTATCAAACTTAATTCTATGAATTCCAACACCTGTGACTCTAGACGCAAGTCTTTTTTTTGCGTTAAGATTTACTACCACTTGCACTCACTCTTGCATTAAAAATTTTGAATTTATTTTCAATTGCTTTTACAATGATTTCCTTTCTTTTTCTAGTTCCAACACTGTGTCCGAATCTGACACCATCTTTTTTTGGATCTAGTTTTTCCAAGTCTGATAAATTGAATACTAAATTATCTGTATATCCTGATGGGTGTAATCCTCTTGCATCTTTTGGTCCTCCATATCCGACTTTAACGAGTCCTGGACGACCTCTACTCTTTTGTTTTCTTTGATGATGATCGATACCTTTTGGCTTTCTCCAGTTAGTCTGTAATCTAACATAACGCCAGCTTTCTGGTCTTACAAAGTCTGGATTGTGTTCTTTTACTTCCTGTCTCTTTGCAATCTTGTCCTTGTTGATAGGCATTATTTTGAGTCTTGAATTTTGGAATAAATACGTTCCTAGGCAAAAAAATTATTTCAGATAGGAAAAATATAATAAGGAAACTTTAGTCGGAACGGTATCTCATGAAAAAGCCTGGGATTGATAGAATTATTTTTGGAGGCCAAATCCTCTGACTCAAGTAGTAGGTACTGCAGTAACTGACAAATTTTCCTCACAACTAAAGGAATTTGGAATCAATCCATCCATAGTCCACAGGAACCTCAGTGTTGAGGAAATGGTTCATCTTGCAGTTGAAAGAAAAGAGGGTGTAGTAAATTCCACAGGCTCTCTTTCAGTCAATACTGGAAAATATACAGGCAGATCCCCTGATGACCGATTCATTGTATTTGATGATAAAACTCATGATACTATTGATTGGGGAAAAATCAACCACCAATTTCCAACTGGCAAATTTGAGAAACTTTTAGAGAAAATGAAAAACTTTATTGATAACAAGGAACTATTTATCTTTGATGGTTTTGTGGGAGCAGATCCTGATACCCGTTTGCCAATTAGAGTGATTAATGATCATGTCTGGCAAAATATGTTCTCAAGGAATTTGTTTATCCGCCCAACAAAAGAAGAACTCGAAAACCATGAACCAGAATTTACAATTTTCTGTATTAACGAATTTGTAGCAGTTCCAGAAGTTGATGGAACTAGAACAGATGTATTCATCTTGATTGATTTAACAAGAAAAATTGTTTTGATTGGAGGAACCGAATATGCCGGTGAAATGAAAAAGTCAATGTTTGGTGTAATGAATTTTCTTCTACCAGAGCGTGGTATTTTCCCAATGCACTGTTCTGCAAACATTGGAGAAAAAGGAGACACTGCATTATTCTTTGGATTATCTGGTACTGGTAAGACAACTCTTTCTGCAGATCCTAATAGAAAACTAATTGGTGATGATGAACATGGTTGGTCTGATAATGGAACATTCAACTTTGAAGGTGGATGCTATGCAAAGTGTATCAATCTTAGTCAAGAAGCAGAACCTGAAATTTGGAATGCAATTAAACCTGGTGCAGTTTTAGAAAATGTAGTACTCAAAGACAATATCCCTGATTATGATGATAACACATTAACTGAAAACACTAGAGTTGCATATCCTTTGGATTTCATTCCAGGTGCTGTAATTCCAAGTGTTGGAGGAAATCCTAAAGTGATTGTATTTTTGACAGCAGATGCATTAGGAGTTTTACCACCAGTTTCTAGATTAACAAAGGAAGGTGCAATGTTCCATTTCATGTCAGGTTACACCAGTAAACTGGCAGGAACCGAACGTGGTATTAAAGAGCCAAAATCTGTATTTTCAGAGTGTTTTGGCGCACCTTTCATGCCTAGGCCAGCCTCAGTTTACGCCAAATTACTTGGAGAAAAAATCAACCAACACAATACTGTAGTTTATCTTGTAAACACTGGATGGTCAGGTGGCCCATACGGAGTTGGAGAAAGAATCAAGATCAAATATAGTCGCGCAATGGTAACAGCTGCTCTTTCAGGCGCACTAGATATTGTAAAATACCGTCATGATGATTTATTCAATTTAGATATTCCAACTGAAGTAGAAGGTGTGCCTCCAGAAATCTTAGACCCAAAAAACACATGGGAAGACAAAGACTCGTATGAACTATCTGCAAAAAAATTATCTCAGATGTTTGTTGAGAACTTTAAGAAATTTGATAATGTCTCACCTGAAATAATTGCGGCAGGTCCAAAAGATATTCTTTAGATTATCTTCTTTTAATTATCCCAAACATTCCTATGGCAACTACAATAACTGCAATAATCCCAATCTGTTTTTCTGGAATGTCAATGTCCCATCTTTGAATATTTTCTGAAATTGTAGTTATCCCAATTGTGTTATATGCACTTGTTGTATTTTGATTTGTTCTTATTTTGGCATCAATCCAATATTCTGAATTCTCATAGATTTCTACTGTTGCTTTTTTGTTTGGTAACATAGTTGTTGTATAAACTTTTCCGTCTTTACTATTTGTAACTGATATTTTTGCAAAATTCCATTCATCTGGATGATAAATCTCAAATGAGAGTTTTTGATTTTGTTGAATTACAGAAACTGAACCTTGTGTATAGTGTACCAAAAATGGAATGGTGTAGTGAGTTCCGTCATGATGAATAATTATTTTACCTTCATGATCTCCAAAGTTTTCTTCAGTCATACTCATTTTGATTTGCAAATTATTTCCTTCAAGAATATGTGCAAATTTTATGAACTCTGGTCCTTCAAATTTTACATCAAAATTATCTAGCGTACCTTCAATCAATTTCAACACTAGTTTTTTTTCTGCAATTCGATCATCTAATGAAACACTGATTACAAAATTTGGTGGCATAATGATTATCTTGGCACCATATGCATTTTCTACGTCCAGCCTTCCTGCACCTGCATCATTTAGGGAGAATTGTTGACCATAGGCATCAGAAACAGGCTTAACCGTTGTTAATAGTAGTGATTTTATCTCATGATGGTGGAAAAGTGGGTTTTTTTGGAGTAATAGTGCCGCAGCCCCGCTGAGATGAGGTGCAGCATAACTTGTACCACTTGTAAAATTATATCCTGCATTGTTCTGAGTGGTATTGATGTATGCACCAGGTGCCACAATTTCTGGCTTTATATAAAATGGTGAAACGGGACCTCTTGAACTAAAATGTGCTACAAAGTCTGGATTGTAAAACAAATGCATTGAAGCATGATTCTCTTCTTTGATTGATTCTATGATTTCTAGTCCTTCTGCTCTATCAATTGATACAACTGGAATCTGTGGACTATAATCTGGATCCATAAACTCATGAATCAATTCTCCAAGAAAAATTCCTGGAGCATTATTGTAAACTATCAATGCTTTTGCACCTGCATTTGCTGCATTACTCTCTTTGATTGAAAAATACAACATCTCTCCTTCAACATCACTTCCTCTCTCAACAATTACAATTGCATCTTTGACGTTAAGATCTTCATAGTCTTTTACTTTTCCATATCCTGCAAAAATTATTTTTCCAGTGATTGGATCTTGCAATTTGCTAGAACCAACCATTGGAATTACTGTAAATGGTTTTTCATTAACTTCTAGTGTTGCAACCAAGCTTGAAGTAAGATTGTTGTATGTTGCTCCAACTGTAACTGAACCATGATTTCTTCCGGGACTTCCAATTGTCCCTAATCCAGGACCGTCATTTCCAGCTGCAGTTACTACAAATATTTCTTTTTCTAATGCATGATTAACTGCACGTTCAATTTTTGCATTTGTTTTGTTTACGCCTAAACTAATATTGATAACGTCTGCATCATCCTCAATTGCTTTTTCAATTGCCCTAATGATCAAATCTGATGACACCCCTTCACCGTTTTCTGAAACTTTATAGGCAAGAATTTTTGCTTTAGGTGCAACTCCTTTTGCTTGTCCATCAGCTGCAATTACTCCTGCAACTTGAGTGCCATGACCGTTAGTATCCATTGGTGGTTGACCCTCGTTTATGAAATTGTGTCCTCCTATGACTTTACCATCAGGTCCCCACCCAAACAAATCTGGATGGTTAAAATCAACTCCTGTATCTATTACTGCTACTTTAATTCCAGTTCCATCAATTCCATTCATTCTGGGAATTTCGGTTCCAATGTATGGTACGCTTTTGTCCAGATATGTTCGAATTTCATTTTCGCTTTGAAATGACTGAAATAAAATAAACCCTACTGCAATTACTGTTATTAATGAAAAAACTAGGAATTTCACAATTTTTTAACCATTTTTACAAGTAAAAATGAATTGCTTCATAAAGCAATAAATTGAATTAAACTTTCTTTGAATCTATGGGAAAATACACTCTTCCTGAAATGCCTTATGCATATGATGCACTAGAACCTCACATTGACGCAAAAACAATGGAGATTCATCACACAAAACATCATCAAGCATACACTGACAAACTAAATGCAGCTCTTGAAGCATGTCCTGCTGATATTCAAGCAAAAGACATCCTTGACATTTTGTCTGATATTAAATCAGTACCAGAGGCCCAAAGAGGTGCAGTTAATTTCAACGGTGGTGGATATGATAACCACAGGCTATTTTGGAACAACATGAAAGCGAACGGAGGCGGAGAACCTGGAGGATCAATTGCTGATGCAATTAACAGTTCTTTTGGAAGCTTCTCTGACTTTAAAGAGAAATTTTCATCCACTACAGCAGTAATACAAGGTAGCGGTTGGGGATGGCTAGTTTACAATCCTTCTTCAGGAAAGGTTGAATACAAATCAATGCCAAACCAAACAAGTCCAAGAACCGAAGGACTAGTACCATTGTTGGGCTGTGATGTTTGGGAACATGCATACTATCTCAACTACCAAAACAGAAGACCAGACTATATTACCGCATGGTGGAATGTAGTTAACTGGGATGAAGTAGAAGATAGATTCTCTAAAGCAAAATAAAGTTCTAATCTTTATTTTTTTATTCATTCAATGTTTTTTCATTTTTTCTTCTCTATCTATGAATGAATTTATAACCATCTGAGAAAGGTTGGTTGTAAATGAGTGAAGAACAGGCAGAGCAATTAATGCAGCAAATGCAAATGTTTGAAACATATTTTTCTGATTTATCTCAAAGAGAAGCAACCTTCTATAGTATTTTGAGAGAAGCAACTGCTGCAATTGAATCCATTCAATCACTTGGTAAAAAACCTGAAACAGAAACTCTAGTTCCAATTGGAATGGGAACATATGTTCCAACAAAAATTTCATCAAATAGCAAAATCATTTTGAATATTGGAGCAGGAGTAGCAGTCGAAAAAGACTTTCCTTCAACAATTAATTATCTTGAAGCACGAATTAAAGAAATTGAGATTGCTTTGCAAGATACCGCTGTAAAAAAACAAGATGCAGGAAATCGATTAGAACAAGGAAAAGCACAAATGAATCAAATGATGAAGGCAATGCAACAACCACAATCGGAATAAAACATGTTTGATAAACTTCGTAGTGCATTCTCTAATGCAGCGAAAAGTCTTGGTGAAAAAGAACTTAATGAAAAAGACATTGAAGATATTCTTTTTGAATTAGAAATTTCTCTTTTAGAATCTGATGTAGCAACTGAAGTAATTGATTCAATCAAAGCTGATCTTAAAGAAAAACTAATTGGTTCTAAAGTTGATAAAAAAAAAATTGAAAAATTTGTCAAAGATAGTCTAATTTCAAATATCTCAGCATTATTTGATGCAGCTGGAACATATGATCTGTTTGCAAAAATTGACGAAAAAAAGAAACAAGGAAAACCCTTTTTGATTTTATTTGTTGGAATTAATGGAACTGGAAAAACTACTTCATTGGCAAAAGTTGCATATCTGTTACAACAAGCAAAATATTCTGTTGTAGTTGCAGCCGCAGATACTTTCAGAGCCGGTGCAATTGAGCAATTACAAGAACACACAAATCGACTCAACCTAAAACTTGTTGCTCAGAATTATGACTCTGATCCTGCTGCAGTTGCAAGAGATGCTGTTCTTTATGCAAATTCTCACAGAACAGATTGTGTTTTGATTGATACTGCAGGAAGAATGCAAACAAGCAAAAACTTGATGGAGCAAATTGCAAAAATCACCAAAGTTGTAAATCCTGATATGAAAATTTTTGTAGGTGACTCATTGGCTGGAAATGATACTGTAAACCAAGCACGGAAGTTTTATGAACATGTAAAATTCGATGCTTCTATTTTGACTAAGAGTGATGCAGATGCTAAAGGAGGAGCTGCTCTATCAATTGTAAAAATTACTTCCACTCCTGTTCTTTTTGTTGGAGTGGGACAGGAATATCCTGATCTAAAACCTTTTGACAAGAAAACTTTCTTGGAAACTGTTTTTGGTTCATTAGATGATATTGACATAAAGAAAGTTGCAGAACCAACCCCAGAACCAACCCCAGAACCAACCCCAGAACCAACCCCAGAACCAGAACCGAAAATTTCTTCTGATGATCCATTTGATGGAATTAAAGATGTTGATATTGCAACTTATTCAGATCTATTTGATGTTCCACCACCTGAAAATGACAACGAAGCAATCAAACTAGGAAATAAAATTCGCCAATGGATTAAAAACGGCAGGCCTAAACCTAGTGAATCAAAAGAAGAAGATGATGAAAATGAAGATATACAAAAACATGATAAAGAAGAAAAGCCTAAAAAGAAACGAGGTCTGTTTGGATTCTTTAAGAAATGAAACTCAAAACAAAAAATTTACTCACTTTAGCGGAACTAACCTCAAAGGAATTTTTAGGATTAATCGATGATTCCATCAAACTAAAAAAAGAACTCAAAAAAGGTGCAAACAAACCTATTTTGAAAAATAAAACTTTGGCAATGATTTTTCAAAAACCATCAACTCGAACACGTGTAAGTTTTGAAACAGGAATGTTTCATCTAGGTGGGCATGCAATTAATTTATCATCAAATGACATGCAACTTTCACGAGGCGAATCAGTAGAGGATACTGCAAAAACTCTTTCAAGATACACTGACTGCATTATGGCACGTGTATATTCACATAACTTGCTAGAAAAACTATCTAAGCATTCTCGTGTACCTGTAATTAATGGATTGTCTGATTCTTTTCATCCATGTCAAATTTTAGCAGACTTTATGACCATTAAAGAAAAAAAGAAAAAACTCAATGGATTAAAGATTGCATGGATTGGAGATGGAAATAATGTGTGCAACTCTATGATTTACGGTGCAGCATTATCTGGAATAGAAATGTCAATAGCAACTCCAAATAAATTTGAACCTGACAAGGATGTTGTTAAAGAATCAAAGAAATCAACTAAAATTGAATTAACATCCGATCCATTCACTGCAACTCAAAATGCAGACGTTGTAGTTACTGATACATATTCGTCGATTCATAACAGTGATCTAAAAAGAATCAAAAAATTCCTTCCAAAATATCAAGTCAATCCCAAACTAATGAAGACTGCAAACCAGGATGCGATCTTTATGCATTGCCTTCCAGCAAAACGAGAACAAGAAGTTACGTCGTCAGTAATTGACGGTTCTCAATCTGTTGTATGGGATGAAGCAGAAAATCGTCTACATACTCAGAAGGCTTTGCTTGCTGCCCTAATTCACGCTTAACGTATATAAGAGCATATTCAAACTCGGTTTCTATAGATGGCCTATTCGAAAATATTGCGAAGACTCAGAGAGGAAAAAACCAATTATAAAAAACGTGGCACCATGTTGATGGGCAAACGCGATTTTATCACTGTAAATATTACTAATGAAAACACTCTAGTCCAAATTCTAAAGCCTGGGATGACAGGCGATAAAGTAGTTGCATCTGCACACTCTAGATATCTCCTTGAGAAAGGATGGAAGGGCTCTAGAAAAAGTGTACCTGCAGCGTATCTTACTGGATATTTGGCAGGAAAGAAAGCACTTGGTCAAGGTGCAAAAGATGCCATTCTTTACACTGGAACTAGAAGGTATACTCAAAGAATGGCAGCAGCTCTCAAGGGAGTCATTGATGCTGGAGTCCAAGTACCAGCTAATGAAGAAACATTTCCACCAGCGGAAAGACTCAACGGTGAACATCTTACAATAAAAAACGAAGTTTCAAAAATAAAATTTACAATTGACAGTGAGGTCAAATAGACATGAGTCAAACTGCACAATCTAAAGGTAAACCAGGTCAAAGAGGACGAGGTCCACCAATATATGGAGGAGGCCCACCAGGCGGAGCTAAGGGTGCAAGTGATCGTCCAAGAAGACCAAGAAGAGAATCAGAAGAAGAAGTTTGGGTTCCAAAAACTCTCTTAGGTCAAAAAGTTGCATCTGGAGAAATCACTTCACTTGAAGAAATTATTGAATCAGGCTTAAGAATTCAAGAATCTGGAATTATCAAGAAACTACTACCTGATTTAAAAAGTGAAGTTGTAGATGTTGGTATCATTCAAAAAATGACTTCAAACGGGCAATCAACAAGATTCAAAGCAATTGTTGCAACTGGAAATGAAAATGGTTACTTGGGAATTGGCCAAGGAAAATCAAAACAGATGAGAATTGCAATTGAAAAAGCAACTAGTCAAGCTTATCTTAATGTCAACCCAATTAAATTGGGATGTGGCAGTTGGGAATGTAGATGTGATCAAAAACATTCTGTTCCATTCAAAGTTAAAGGAAAAGGTGGAAGTGTTACAATTGAAATTATTCCTGCACCTCGTGGATTAGGTCTTGTTGCAGGTGGTAAAATTAAACGATTATTGGAACTAGCTGGTCTCAAAGATGCATGGACTACTGCAAAGGGCTCTACTCCTACAATGAACTCTACATCCAAAGCAATTTTGGACTGTCTAAGACAGACATTTAGTCAAGGTTGATAGAAAATGGCAAATGCTTATCTCGTTGTTAGAATAAAAGGTCAAGCTGATTGTCCCTATTGGGCAACTCATACAATGACTTTGTTGAAATTAGATAAAAAATACCGTGCAACAATATTGCCAGCTAAAGAAAATACTTTGGGCATGCTAAGAAAAGTACAGCACTATGTTTCTTGGATTGAACTTGATGCATCATTGGCAAAAGAATTGATTGATAAAAAAGCAAGAAAAGGGGGTTATCAAAAAATTACTCCTGAAGATCTTAAAGAACTGGGATTTGCAAGTTCTGATGAATTAGGAACTGCATTGGCAGAAGGGAAAGCTACTCTATCTAAATTAAAACCTCTAAAACCTTGGTTTGCTTTATCACCTCCAAGACTTGGATTCAAAAGAAGTACAAAGAGACTTTATGGAAACAAGGGCGTTCTTGGACAAAACAAAGAACTTGACGCTATTGTAAGGAGAATGATTTGAGATGGCAACAAGATTAAGAAAAACAAGACGACTTAGAGGCGGAAGACACATGGGATGGGGACAAGTAGGTCAACACCGCGCAAGTGGTCACAAAGGTGGTCTTGGAGTTACAGGTATGCTAAAACATCATTGGAGTTCTACTTTAAAATATGAACCAGATCACTATGGTCATGATTCCACTAAACCACCTCACCCAAATATTACAAAAACATGGACTAGCATCAGAGATCTTGATGACTTGTTCCTAAAGTTCGGTAAAGAAGAAGGAGGAAAGAAAATCGTAGACCTTGAAAGTGCAGGTTACGAAAAACTTCTTGGTGGCGGAAAATTAACTAATGCATATTCCGTCAAAGTAAAACAATTCACTGCAACTGCAGAAGAGAAGCTAAAATCTGTTGGGGGAGAGGTGTTATCTGATAATGGCTGAAGGTAGTATTACCGCAATTATTCGAAAAGTTGTTTTCAAAGCAGAACCATATCTTCCTCAAGTTCCAAAACCAAAAAAGAAAATTCCACTTCCTACCAGATTGTTATGGTGTGGAGTAGCATTACTAATTTACATGATAATGGGTCAGACTCCGTTATTTGGAGCAACAGCACCACAGTTTGACTTTTTGGCATTTGCCAGAGTAATTTTTGCATCACAACAAGGAACTCTTGTTGAATTAGGTATTGGACCGATAGTTACTTCTGGACTCTTGATGCAATTACTAAGAGGTTCAGATATTCTCAAATTTGATTTTAAAAAACCTGAAGAAAGAGGTATCTTTCAGACAGCAACTAAAATTGTAACATACATTGTAATTGTTGCAGAATCTATTGTTTATGCTGCTGCAGTATATGGGCCTGGAGTTACAGAGCCATACTTTTTGTATGTGATGATTGGGCAGCTGATGGCAGCATCAATTATCATTATGTTCTTAGATGAATTAATTCAGAAAGGCTGGGGTCTGGGTAGTGGAATCAGTCTTTTCATTATGGCAGGTGTTGCTCAGCAAATTCTTTGGAGTATGTTTAGCCCGTTGCCTGCAGGTGATGGAGGAACGATTGGTATCATTCCGTATATCGGCCAGTCCATAATGGGTGGCGACTTGTCAAACATTCTATTCCGTTCAAATCAACTTCCAAGCATCTTTGGATTGTGTCTTACTGCTGGAATCTTGTTAATCCTTGTATTTACACAAGGTATGAAAATTGAGATTCCAATTGTATCTACAAAATACAGAGGCTTCTCAGCAGTTTATCCTATCAAATTGATGTATGTTTCTAACATTCCTGTAATTTTGGCATCTGCACTTACGGCAAATGCTGTTTTCATATTCCAAATGTTGTGGGCAAACATGAACCCGCGAAATAATAATTTCTTCATGAACTTTATTGCGCAGTTTGATCCTACGAGCCCCTCTACTCCAATAGGTGGTATCATCTACTATATCACTCCTCCAAGAGGTTTGGATGTGGCAGCATTGGATCCAATGCGTGCAGTAGGTTACGTTCTGTTTATGGTGGGAATTGTAGTTGTGTTTGGTAAATTATGGGTAGAGCTTGGAGGTTTGTCACCAAAGAGTGCAGCTCAGAACTTACTTGATGCTGATGTGCAAATTCCTGGATTTAGAAGATCAAACGCTCCAGTTGAAGCATTATTGAATAAGTACATTCCATCAGTTACAATTATTGGCTCAATGATTTTGGGTCTACTAGCAGGCGTATCTGATGTTCTTGGTGTATTTGGTTCTGGAATTGGAGTTTTACTTATGGTAGATATACTCATCAACTATTACACACAGTTAGTTAGAGAACAAGTAGAAGTCGTCATGCCGCGTTTGGGTGCTTTACTTGGAAGGAAATAAGCGAATAATTCTTGTAGGAATTCCCGGTGTTGGAAAAACTACCATTTTGACTAAAATGGTAGAAGTTCTTAAAGATCATCATAAAACTGTCCATGTAGTAAGTTTTGGAACTTTGATGTTTGAAGTTGCAAAAGAAAATGGTCTTAAAGATAGAGATGATCTTAGACATTTACCTGTAAATGAACAACAACATCTCCAAAAAATCGCTGCCGAAAAAATTACTGCATATGATGAACAAGTAGTAATTGTTGATACTCATGCATTTATCAATTCACCAGAAGGCTACTATCCTGGATTACCAGAACATGTTTTGAAAATTATCAAACCTACAAACTTTGTTTCAGTTTCAGCAAAACCTGAAGAAATCTACAACAGACGAATGAAAGACGAAACACGAAATCGAGACAAAATTACTCTACCTAATATAAATAAAGAACTAGACATTCAATCAGCAATGATTTCAGCTTGCACTGTACTTACAGGCTCACCTGTGAAACATATTCTTAATAGAGAAGGAAAGATTGATGAAGCCATAGACAAAATAATTAATGCGCTAGGACTGTAAAAAATGGATTTTAACTTTATTCTACTATTTCTCGATTCAATACACCTACAATTTGATATCTTTGGTGGCGAAAACAGACAGGCCCTCGGTAGTGATGACCCAATCATTCAAGGATTAATCCTTTCAATGTTTGCAGTTTCTGCATTTGGCATTGTATTGAATCTCTTCAATGCTGGAGTTAGAAAGAAGATGGTGGACCAAACAAAGCTAAAACGAATCATGAAAGAAACACGCGGATGGCAAAAAGAAAGAATGGCTGCAATGAGATCAAAAGATCAAGCCAAAATTAACGAATTGAGCAAAAAATCATCTTACATGAACAAAATGTCAATGGAGATGATGCAGATGAACATGCGTCCAATGATGATTACTTTTGTACCTTTAATTTTGATATTTTATTTTGTACTGCCTTATTTGTTTTCTTACACTGTGGCCCTATCTCCAATCCCACTAAATGTAATCCCTGGTGATTTCTTTCAACTAACATGTACTGCAGAACAGGCTTTGGATGAAGGCCATGTTTGCTATGGTCACGAAAATGCATTATATCTCTGGGCTTGGTACTTCCTTTCATCAATTGCATTTAGTGGCATTATTATGAAACTGACGAAAACCTCAATGGATCTCAGTTGACAAAATCTATAGTAATTTCTGGTCCTCCCGCAGTAGGCAAAACGACTGTTGCTAAAGGATTGGCAGAAGAATTTCACCTAGAATATCTTAGTGGAGGTGATGTTCTAAAAGAGATGGCGATGGAGGAAGGTTTTGATTCTGATGGAGATGATTGGTGGGATACTGAAGATGGAATGAGATTTCTAAATCAGCGTGAAAAAGATTCAAAATATGACAGAACACTGGATGAAAAATTAACTTTAATCTTCAAAAGAGGAGGAGTAGTAATAACTAGTTACACTTTACCATGGCTTGTCAAAGATGGAATAAAAATTTGGTTAGAAGGATCACATGAAAGTAGTACTAAGAGAATGCAAACAAGGGATAACATGAGTCCTCAAGAAGCTTATGAAGTTACAAAAGAACGATTTGATAAGAATAAGGCATTGTACAAAAAACTTTATAATTTTGATTTTGGTGATGATAAATCTGTGTTTGATTTAATTATTAACACTGATAATCTTTCAGCACAACAAGTAATCGATGTTGCAAAAGAAACTGTAAGAAAACTACTATGATGCTAAAACAACTAGAAAATCTAATTGAAATTGATCAAGACATCACTGATGATGCATATGGAACCTATTATGACAAAAGATCACTTGAGCAATTACTAAACTACGGAATCATACTATTGGACAAGCCTCCAGGTCCTACAAGTCACGAAACAGTTGCATGGGTAAAACGAATTTTGAAACTTCCAAAGATTGGTCACAGTGGAACTCTTGATCCTCAAGTTTCAGGAGTACTGCCGTTAGGATTAGGTGAGGCAACAAAAGCATTAGGTGTCTTACTTTTAGGTCCAAAAGAATACGTTGCATTAGGACGAGTACATTCTCTTCCATCAAAAGAAAAACTTACAGAAATAATCAATTTGTTCAAAGGAGAAATATTTCAAAAACCCCCACAACGTTCAGCAGTTGTTAGACAAACAAGAACAAGAGCTATCTATGAATTTGAATTAATAGAACAAAAAGAAAGACTTCTCTTAACTCGAGTTCTATGTGAATCTGGAACCTATATTAGAAAATTATATTATGATATTGGAGAAATTCTAGGATCTGGTGCTACAATGATTGAGCTTAGAAGAACCAGAGTAGACCAATTTTATGAATCTGATGACCTAGTTACTCTTCATGAACTAGCAAATGCATTTGCATTATGGGAAGAAAACAAAGATGATTCTAGATTAATGAAAATGATTAAACCTGTAGAGTATGCTCTAAGTGAATTAAAATCTGTAATGATTCGTGACTCTGCAGTAGATGCAATGTGTCATGGTGCTCAGCTTGCAATTCCTGGCATTTTGAAAATTTCTCCAAATCTAAAGAAAGGTGATCTAGTTGGAATTTACACTCAAAAAGGAGAAGCAGTAGCTTTGGCTGAATCTATAATGTCTGAAGAAGAGATTCGTGATGCAACAAAGGGATATGCATTTGAAACAAAGAGAATCATTATGGCCCCAAACACATATCCTAAAAAATGGAGAACAAAACCAACTTATCCAAAGGATTAACATCAAATAATTGTTCTGAAGACATGTTAGTGAAAAGCCTGGTAATTTTTATTGCAATTGGAGTGGTTTCAGGTTTTGCGTATGGTGTTTACTTGATGGATGTAAAAAATACAAATCAACTGGTATTTGTTGAAGGCCCTTCAATATCTTTAGTTACTGAAAAATTTGATTTTAAAAAAGGTGAGGAGATAAAAATTCAAATTGTAAATTCTGGTACAACTCCTCTAACTTTCACTGATACATCTTATGGTCTTAGAATTACCGGATTATCTGGAATATTGATGTATACACCAGTTAGTGCACAAGTTGTTTCCCATCTTGATCCTGGTGATGAAGTTGAATTATTATGGGATCAAATAAAAAATGATGGTAATGTTGCATTAGATGGTCTATACAAAATCTCTGCAAAGGGAATGGATGATCAAGGAATCCCTGTAGAGAAATCCACTACTGTTACAATTTGGAAGTAGATTTTCAAATAAGTAACATAATTTATAATCACATTTTACCGAGTACTTTTGTCGTTAGACTTGTGCCGGGGTCGCCTAGCCTGGTAGGGCGCGCGCCTGGAAATTATTAACCATAAAGCGCGTTCTCGCAAGGGAACGGGAGTTCAAATCTCCCTCCCGGCGCCATCTAATTAGAGAAAATCCAGATACGCCGTTATGGATTAAGACTAGTGCTAACAAAATTTGGCAAGAGTCTCAGACACTGAAGGTAATATTATTGGTATTTGCAGACTTACTGC